>ULYD01055867.1_pt1 | contig 12931 bp, 15 predicted proteins | sample 1961831 | NCBI WGS metagenome assembly ULYD01 (sample SAMEA4835854, study PRJEB28245) | human gut metagenome | biome: gut microbiome; material: fecal sample | place: Denmark | collected 2008 | reverse complement strand
GGTTTCGGTACTCGCAGAATACCGGCGGGGATGCCATTACCTTCCTGCAGCAATTCTGCGGCAAGAGCTTTTCGGAGGCTGTGGAGTACCTACTGGCCTTTCACGGCAGGGCAAGAGACTCCCCCGCCAAAGCAGCGTCTTCCGTCAAGCGGGACGAGGTGCAAAAGCCCTTTGCCCTGCCCCCTCGCAATGCGGATGATCGCAGGGTGTTTGCCTATTTTGCGGATTGAGAAATGTGCGCATGGAGATGTGCTCATAGTTGATTGCTACGGGTGAGCAAGTAAACAAGAGCAAATAAGAACAGCCCCACTTGGTGGGGCTGCTCGGAATCATATGTGGTCGGCAGACCGTTTCACCGCGCCTTTAGGCGCGGCCTGTCTTAAGCCCTTATAGGGCTTGTGCAAGCCACCCGTTTTACGGGTGGTCTTGACTTCTCTGGCGGGCTGGCGTTCCTACTGCCGCTTTTCTGTTACAGCCGCATCCCGCCGTTGACGGAGAGCACCTGACCGGTCACATAGGACGCTTCCTCACTGACAAGGAACAGCGCGGCGGAGGCGATCTCTTCCGGTCTGCCCAACCGCTTGAGCATGGTCATATCCGCAAATTTGTCTAACAGATCCTGGGGGACTGTTTTCAGCATATCCGTCATGGTGTATCCGGGAGCGATGCAGTTGACCCGCACGGCCGCGCCCTTCCGGGCAAATTCCTTCGCCCATGTTTTCGTGAGGCCGATGACACCAGCCTTGGCCGCGGCATAATTAGCCTGCCCGATGTTGCCGTATTCGCCAACCACGGAGGAAATATTGACGATCGCGCCGCTGCCTTTATCCTCCATCTGCGGCCCGATATAGCGGGTCAGATTAAAGAGACCCTTCAGATCCACGTCAATGACGAGATCCCACAGCTCATCGCTCATTTTACGGGTCATCGCGTCCCGGGTGATGCCCGCGTTGTTCACCAGAATGTCGATCTGCTCATACTTCGACATGGTTTCCTCATAAAACGCGCGGCAGGCTGTGGGGTCGGTGATATTCAGACGGTAGAATTCCACACCCTCCGCCTGATAGGTCATCTCACCCATATCCACGGCAATGACCTTGGCCCCCTCTTTTGCGAACAGGCGGCACATTTCGGCGCCAAGTCCTCTGGCTCCGCCGGTGACAACCGCAACTTGATTCTTTAAACGCATGATTATTCCTCCTTAGATTGTTTCCGGCACGGGGGTTCCGTTCCGAAGCAAATATAGAAAACTGTTAATCGTGTACTTGTTCCTTCAGCCCCATCAGTCCCTCCTGGAAGATCCGGGGGTCCATCCGGGTGACATTTTTTATGATGGGATGGAAGTCCATCTGATCCAGAATATCCTTTTGCGGGTCTATGCCGGGGGCGATCTCCTTCAGTTCCACACCCTCAGGCGTCAGCTCAAACACCGCCCGTTCCGTGACATAGAGCACCGGCTGGCCGTGGCGGATGGCGTAGCTTCCGGAAAATGTGATCTGCTCCACCTGCTCCACCAGCTTTTTGGACCGACCCTCCCGCAGAATACGGAGCTTGCCTTGTTCAACGGCTGTCTGAAGTCCGCCTGCGGTAAATGTGCCGCAGTAGACCACCTTTTTCGCGTTCTGCGAAATATTGATGAAGCCGCCGCAGCCAGTGACCTTAGGCCCGAATTTGCTCACATTGATGTTTCCCGCTTGGTCCATCTGGGCGAGACCCAGAAAAGCGACATCCAGTCCGCTGCCGTCATAAAAATCAAATTGGGTGGGTTGGTCGAGGATACACTCCACATTGGTAGCGGCTCCGAAATCCATCCCTCCGGCGGGAACACCGCCCACAGCGCCGATCTCAGTGGTCAGGACCATGTCGCTCAGGCCCTCCTCCGCAGCCACAGCGGCTACGCCCTCCGGCATCCCGATGCCCAGATTGGTCACGGCATGGGGGACCAGCTCCATAGCGGCCCGGCGGGCGATGATCTTCCGCTCACTCATGGGAAGGGGCTTGAGGGCGTTCAGCGGGATGCGGGTCTCACCGGAAAAGGCGGGATTGTACTGGGTGCCGAAGGACTGCATGTGATGCTTTGCCTCCGCCACCACAACGGCATCCACATAAATACCGGGCAGCCGTACCAGTCTCGCGTCCAGACTGCCGCCGGACACCACCTGCTCTACCTGAACAATTACCTTTCCGCCGGAATTATGGGCGGCCTGCGCCTGTACGAGCGCGTCGGCGTAGACGCCTTCTTTTTCAAAGGTACAATTACCGTGTTCGTCGGCATAGGTGGCCCGGATCACCGCGATGTCAATGGGAAAGGCCGGGTAAAAGAGCTTTTCCTCTCCGTTGATCTCCATGAGTTTAACAATGTCACCGGCGTCCCGCGCCGCCTGATTGACCTTTCCCCCCTCCACGCGGGGGTCCACAAAGGTCTCCAGCCCAACATGGGTGAGGATGCCCGGACGGTTGGCGGCGATCTCCCGAAAGAGCTGCGCGATCACGCCCTGGGGCAGGTTATAGGCGGCGAAGCTGTTTTTCATAGCCATTTCTCCCAGGCGAACCGCCAGCCCCCAATGCCCGCCGATGACCGTTTCGCACAGGCCTTCCACGGCCAGATGATTCAGCCCCCGCTCGCCGCTGTCACCCTGCCCGGAGGCAAACACCACTTTCAGATCCCGGAGGCGTCCTGCCCGTCCGGCCTGCTCGAGAGCCGCCATAATGGCCTCCGGGTGCATCAGCCCGTTAGCGAAGCCGCCAAAGGTAACAGTGGCTCCACTGTAAAAATAGGTTTCAACAGCCTCTTTTGCCGTAAGCATCTTTACCATACGCAGTCCTTTCTTCATTTCAGCCTTGCTGAAGGTATAAAAAGCGGGGGACCGTGTCGGAAAAGACAGGCACGCTCCCCCAATGGGCACGGAATGACCGCTATGCCCGTCGAATCAAATGATGCCGAAGATCGCCATGGTGGCGGCCAGCAGGGCCAGCACGATAGGGGTGATGACGGTCATGACCAGAACATGGGGATAGGATTCCTTGGTGGTAACGCCGCAAACCTGCGCCTCCATCACGAAGGTGGGGCAGTGGGGCAGGGTGTCAAGGCCCATTGCCGCCATGCCGACAACCTTATACAGCGCCTGCGGATTCACGCCGAGAGCGAGGAACTGGTCCGCCATTGTGCTGCAGAAGATCTGGGTGCCGCTGAGGGACGCGCCGGTGACCGCGGAGAACACGTTCGTTACGATCACGGCAGAGATGTAGGGGTTCATCTTATCCGCCATCAGCATAGCCAGATTCATAAAGTACTCGAAGCCCGCACAGGCGTGAACGACGGCGGCAAAACCCATCAGAGCGGCGGTCAGCAGCAGCGGATTGATGCTGGAGAGGAAGCCGGTGATGGTGTCCTGAACCAGATGACCTTTCAGGAACTTGTAGTTTGTGGCGGCCAGAACGATGGCGCCTACCGCCATAGCGGTGTTGATGCCATTGGCGGCACTCATTACATTGGCCAGCGCCAGCTTCAGGACAACGATAACCACATAGGGGAGCAGAGCCAGATGGACAGGGGGCAGCTCCTTGCCGCTGGTACTGCCGGCGATCAATTCCGCGTCACTTTCAGACGGAACAAAGCCAATGCCGCGCTTACGCATGGAATTTGCGGCCCAAGTGAAGTAGAAAATACCAAACGCGAAGGCGACGATCCAAAGGACAACGGCCATTTTCGGCGCGGCAAAGGTCGTCACGCCCAGCTTCTCGGACAGGGCGATGCACAGCATGGAGGGGGCGCCGGGAGTCACCACGTTCAAAACCACGGCGCCGTACAGGAAGATACCGGGCATCAGGAGCTTGGATACATTTGCTTTACGGAACATGGGAACCGCTACCGGGTAGACAGCGAAAATGATAATGAACGCGTTCACGCCGCCATAGGCCAGCAGGAACGTGATGAGCAACGTGCCGGCTACCGTGGCCTTCTCCCCGAAGAACTTAAACAGGAAGTTGGCGGTGGATTCCGCGGCACCGCTTTTCTTCATCAGCTCGCTGTATGCCGAGCCGATGGTGAAGAGAAACAGGTAAGAGCCGAACGTGCTGCCCAGAGAGGCGGCATAGGTACCGGTCAGAGTTCCCCAAAAGGAAAGCCCGCTGGTCAGGATCACAATGATAGAACCAATGATGGAGGCAACGAAACCGTTGACACCCTTGAAGGTCAGATAAATAAGAGCCGCGACGCCGAGAATCATTCCAACTACGCTTAAAATTTCCATAATATCTCCTTTATATATCTCTCGGTTGTGTGATGGTCAAAAACCGCGATCACCAGATCATGTTCTTTTCCGCTTCCTCCCGGAGCCAATCGCGGAAGTCGGGATGCGCGATCTTGATGAGTTCTTCTACGCGCTGACGGATATTCAAGCCCCGCAGCCATGCGATGCCGTACTCTGTGACCACATAGTCCGTATCATTTCTGGAGGTGGTCACGGCTGCGCCCTGGGCCAAGAAGGGAACGATTTTGGAATGAAGCACAGATTTTCCGTTTTCATCGGTGGTAGAGTAGGTGGAGTGCATGGCGATGATGGATTTTCCGCCCGGTGACATCTGCGCGCCCTGTACGGTTTCCGACTGTCCGCCGGTGCCGGACCACTGGAGATTCCCAACCGTTTCCGACGCGCACTGGCCAGTGAGGTCGATCTCCAGCGTGGCGTTGACGGAAACAAATTTATTGTTTTTCGCAATGGTATAGGGGTCGTTGGAGAAGGTAGCGGACTTAAACAAAACGCAAGGATTGTTGTTGATGTAATCGTAGAGGCGCTGGCTGCCGAGCGTGAAGGAGCAGACGGAGTAGCCGTTCATAAAGCCCTTTTGGGTGTTGTCTACCGCGCCGCACTCAATGAGGTCAACCATGGTTTCCGTGAACATCTCCGTGTGAATCCCCAAATGCTTTTTGTGCTTCAACTCACTGGCTACCGCGTTGGGGATGTTGCCAACTCCAAGCTGAATGGTAGAGCCATCCTCAATCAGGGAAGCTACATATTCACCGATCTTCTGATCGATCGCGGTGTAGGGAGCCAGCTTGATCAGGGGGATCGGGTGAGTGGATTCCACAATGGCATCCACTTCCGAAATATGCACCTGTGTATCACCAAAGGTCCTGGGGAAGTTGGGGTTCACTTCCAGCAGTACCAGAGCGCCTTCGTTGATCAGATCCCGTTCATAGATCGCGCTGACGGAGAGAGAAAGATAACCGTGTTCATCCATCGGGGAGGCGGTTGCCATAACCACCGGCCGTCTGCCCTCGTACCGGATGCGGGAGAGCGTTTTGCGTAAAACAGAGGTGGAGCTTTGCGGAACGGCGCTTACCAGCTTTTTCTTCTGCGCATCCCGGAGCCCCGCGTTAAAAAACCAGCCGCTGTGGTCCATGATGCCGGCCATTTCCGGGTCCTTCATAGCCTCGTAATACCGGATGGGAAGACAGGTGTTCAGTGTTACGCCTTTGACACCGGTCTCCTTCAGGTGTTGAAGATTTGAGAGGATCTCCCGCGGTTCTGCCGCGGCCTGCGCGGAAAACAGGTAGTCGCGATCCTGAATCAACTCCAGCGCCTGCGCGGCAGTCATTCTCTTCTTTTGATACTGCTCTGCGTATGTGTTCATAAATTGCCCTCCGTTCTTTTTTGGGGGATATAGATTTGATAGGGTCTCTTACCAATTCCGCGCCGTGGAATTCCGTCATTGGACTGTGCTTTTTCAACAAAGGAATCGCGGATAACTCGGCTTGTTTTGGTAGTTTGATTGTACGGGGAGGACTGTGAATTGTCCAATACCCGTCTTTTATCGCCTATAAATTGAAGTTATGGGGATCATGTAAAAAAGAGATCCCCGCTCATTTTGAGCGGGGATTGGCACCACGGTTTGAAATTTTATGGGCGGAGTTGAAAAAGAAACACATCCGCACTATAATAAAAACATCTATAATCTCTTCTGAATCGCTATTTTTATAGAAAGAAGACCGCTTACGCCGCCGCGCTGGCCAGATAGGGGAGTTTCAATGAAGCTGATACAACTGGAATATTTTGTGCGAATCGTGGAGGAACAGAGCTTCACAAAGGCTGCGGAAAAGCTCTTTATTTCTCAGCCGGCGCTGAGCAAAGCGATACAATCTATGGAAAAAGAATTGAAGGTTTCTCTCTTTTCCAGAAAGCCGGGCGTTGCCACCTTAACAGAGGATGGCAATACGGTATATAAATATGCCAAGGATATTTTGTCTTATTGCAGCAACAGAACAGACGAACTGATTGCCAGGCTCGGCAAGGCTAAGGAGCCGGTCAAATTTGGGCTTCCCCCCTCTGTTGAAAGCGTGTTTTTCTCCAACGTTCTTCTCGAATACAACGAAAAATATCCGCAGATCGACCTTCAAATTTTCGAGGGGACCTCAAAACAGATCGAGGCTATGATCGTAAATAGTCAGTTAGACTTAGGCGTTGTGGTCGAGCCGTATGAAAACCCAGATATGGAGCTCAAAACGGTGTTTCGCTCAGACGCGGTTCTGGCTGTCGGCAAGAACCACAGATTTGCCAAGCGGAAATCGATCAGCTTTGCTGAATTGGATAGCGAACCAATGGTGTTGGTCTCCAAAGAATATATGTTTTACGATCAAATCTTACAGCGATGCGCGGAGGCCGGGTTTGTACCGCAAGTCACGTTTACTTCCTCCCAGTGGGATTTACTGCTGGAGATGGTGGCGGAGAATAAGGGCGCCACCATCATTTGCCGCCCACTGGTGGAAAAGCTATACAGCGGCCGGGTCATCTGCGTTCCATTGAAAAAGCCAGAGTTCCCATGGACCTTGGGGTTGATCGCAAAAAAGAACCGTAGTTTGCCCGGAGCCGCAAAAAGCCTTTGGGATTTCTGCGCGAAAGTGTAAAAACGAAAATGAGAGGGGCCCTACTGAAATTCAAGTGAATTTCAGTAGGGCCCCTCTCATTTTAAGCCATTGCGCATAAAAGTCCATTGCGAAGTGGGCAAACAGTATGAAAAACCGGGACAACTTTTTATTGGTTATAGCTGTACGCTGGATAAGCTGTCACACCTTCAAAATAAAATGGCTTTTGTGAAAGTCGAGTAGGCCCTCATCCCGCATTTTTCCAAGCTCCATGGACAGCCCGCTGCGCTCCACGCCGAGGTAATCCGCAAGCTGCTGGCGGGAGAACGGGATGTCGAACTCATAGCTGCCCCGGCGCTGCGCCTCGGCGGAAAAATAGGACATCAGCTTTGCCCGGGTGGTGCGCTGGCCCATGTGGGTGAGTTTTTCGTTGAGCCGCAGGTTTTTCTCCGCCAACTCGCCCAGCAGGTTGCGGATGATCCGGCTATGGTGGGAGCAGGCGGAGGGGCACACGCTCAAAACGCGCCTTATGTGCAGAAACATCACCGTCACCGCGCTCTCCGCCTCTACGCTCACGTTCAGCACCGCTCCCGGCGCACAGGCGAACACCTCCGCGAAGGTCTGCCCCGGCCCGGTCTTGGAGAGGATGTTGCGGTTTCCCCAGATATCCTCCTGCACGATGAGGGCGCTGCCCGCCAACACAAGGCCCACCTCCTCCACCGACTCCCCGGCGCGGAGCAGGCGGGAGCCTTTGGGAAAGGTGCCGATCCTCGCCCCAAGGCAGGAGAGCATAGCGGCAAGCTCCTCATCGGAAATGCCGGAGAAAAGCGCCGCCATATGGAGTACCGGAAAAAATTCTTTCATAAAAAGTCCTCTTTCGTTGAAAATTCAACAGACTTGTTGCTTTTAGTATAGTACAATGAGCGCACAAAAGCAACAGGAGGACTGAACATGAAACGACGGATCATTGAAATCGATCAGGATAAATGCAACGGCTGCGGCGCCTGCGCCGCCGCCTGTCACGAGGGCGCCATCGCCATGGTGGACGGCAAGGCAAAACTCATGCGGGACGATTACTGCGACGGCTTGGGCGACTGTCTGCCCACCTGCCCCACCGGGGCCATCACCTTTGTAGAGCGGGAGGCGGCGGCTTATGACGAGCAGGCCGTCATGGAAAATAAGCAGCAAAAAATGCGGAAAGAGGGCATGACCCTGCCCTGTGGATGCCCCGGCAGCCAGTCCCGGAATATTCAGCGTCCGGAGGCGCCCGCCGTGGAAACGCCGCAAGCCCAGCAGACGAGCCGCCTTTCCCAGTGGCCGGTGCAGATCAAGCTGGTGCCGGTGAATGCCCCGTATTTTGACGGCGCGCGGCTGCTTATCGCCGCCGACTGCACCGCCTATGCCTACGCCGCTTTTCACGAGCGGTTCATTAAGGGGCACATCACGCTGGTGGGCTGCCCCAAGCTGGACAGCGTGGACTATGCCGAAAAGCTGACGGAGATCATTCGGGAGAACAACATCAAGAGCGTCACCGTCGTGCGGATGGAGGTGCCCTGCTGCGGCGGGCTGGAACTGGCGGCGAAAAAGGCGCTCCAACAGAGCGAGAAATTTATCCCGTGGCAGGTGGTCACCGTGACAGTGGACGGCCGGTTGGTGGAAGAATAACAAAATCATTAGAAAAAGAAAGGAAGAATCACGATGAAGTATGTATGCAGCGTTTGCGGCTGGGAATACGACGAGAGCATAGGTTACCCAGAGGGCGGCATCGCCCCCGGTACGCCGTGGAGCGAGGTGCCGGAGGATTTTGAGTGCCCCCTGTGCAATGTGGGCAAGGATTCCTTCGAAGAGGCGTGAGCTTCTGATAAAAAGGACATGATCTGAACCGAAATAGGAGGAAAATGATAATGGATCATAAAATGTTTTGCTTTCAGTGCGAGCAGACGGCTGGCTGCGCCGGTTGTACCGGAAAAGCCGGCGTCTGCGGCAAAACCGCTGAGGTGGCGGAGCTTCAGGATCAGCTGACTGGCGCTCTGATCGGACTGTCCCGTGCGGTAGATAATGCCCCGGACGCGAATGAGGGGACTTGGCGGCTGATGATCGAGGGCTTGTTCACCACCGTCACCAATGTGAGCTTCAACGAAAAGACCATTCGGGAGCTGATCGATCGGGTACACGAGGAAAAGGCCCGCCTTGTTCCCGGTTGCTCCGGCTGCGGCTCCCGCTGCGGGCGAAACGATGATTATGATATGAACTTGCTCTGGAACGCGCAGGAGGATATTCGCAGCCTCAAATCCCTGATCCTCTTCGGCGTGCGCGGCATGGCGGCTTACGCCCATCACGCTATGATGCTGGGCTATGCCGACGAGGAAGTGAACCGCTTTTTCGCCAAGGCTCTTTTTGCCGTGGGCGAGGACTGGGATATGGACGCGCTGCTGCCCATCGTGATGGAAGTGGGCGAGAAAAACCTCCAGTGCATGGCGCTTCTGGATAAGGCCAACACCGAAAGCTACGGTACGCCCGCGCCTGCCACCGTCCCGCTGACGGTGGAGAAGGGGCCGTTCATCGTCATCACAGGCCACGATCTCCACGATTTGAAGCTGCTGCTGGAGCAGACCGAGGGCAGAGGTATCAACATCTACACCCACGGCGAAATGCTGCCCGCCCACGGCTATCCTGAACTGAAAAAATATGCCCATCTCAAGGGCAACTTCGGCACGGCGTGGCAGAACCAGCAAAGAGAATTTGCCGACATCCCCGCGCCGGTGCTGTTTACCACCAACTGCCTGATGCCGCCGAAAGCAAGCTACGCCGACCGCGTGTTCACCACGGCGGTGGTATCCTACCCGGAACTGACGCACATCGGCGAGGATAAGGACTTTACCCCTGTCATCGAAAAGGCATTGGAGCTTGGCGGCTACAACGAGGACAAGCCGTTCACCGGTATCAACGGCGGCGGCACGGTCATGACCGGCTTCGGTCATGGCGCGGTGCTTGGCGTGGCGGATCAGGTGATCGAGGCGGTAAAGAGCGGCGCGATCCGGCACTTTTTCCTGGTCGGCGGCTGTGACGGAGCCCGTCCCGGACGGAACTACTATACTGAGTTTGTCAAGCAGACGCCCGCTGACACTGTGGTGCTGACGCTGGCCTGCGGAAAATACCGCTTCAATGACCTTGACCTCGGTACCATTGGCGGCCTGCCTCGGCTCATGGACGTGGGCCAGTGCAATGACGCTTACGGAGCTGTCAAAATCGCGCTGGCCTTGGCGGAGGCGTTCGGCTGCGGCGTGAACGATTTGCCCTTGTCCATGGTTCTTTCGTGGTATGAGCAGAAGGCAGTGTGCATTTTGCTGACGCTGTTGTATCTGGGGATCAAGAATATTCGCCTTGGTCCCACGCTGCCGGCGTTCGTTTCGCCCAATGTGCTGAACTACCTCGTAGAGAATTTCGGCATTGCTCCCATCACCACCCCAGAGGAAGATTTGAAACAGCTTCTCAAATAACAGCGCCTCAGGCGGCGCAAGAAAGCGTGACTCCCTTGACGGAACGATGTGACGATGCATACAAGAATGGAGATTGCAGTGGTCTTTGAAATAAACGTTGATTTTTCTGGGGGCAAAACGGTATAATCGATATGTAACAAAAACAAAGTGTCTATGCTAAGGCTACCGCGAGCCGTCGGATTGTGGTACACCAAAGCTTAATGCATTCTGCCCCAACTGGACCAGGTACTGGATCGGATACAATACGCATGCCCCATGAGCGGATCGCCCAGCACATCAGCTCGGCACGGGAGACAGTGGCGCGAATACTCAGGCGTTTCTCGGAGGACGGACTGGTGAAACTGAAGCGCGGCGCGATCACACTGCGGGATAAGAACCAGCCCAAACTGCTTGAAATAATGTGACTTTGTCACAGAAGAAAATTATAATTTCATTATAATAAAAGCAGGAAAACCAAAAGGAGAATTGACCATGAAAGAAACGAAATACGCAGGTACTCAAACCGAAAAAAATCTGATGGCCGCCTTTGCCGGTGAGTCCGAGGCCCGGAACAAGTACACCTATTTTGCATCCAAGGCTAAGAAGGAAGGCTACGAGCAGATCGCGGCGCTGTTCCTTAAAACCGCTGACAACGAGAAGGAACACGCCAAGCTGTGGTTCAAAGAACTGAACGGCATCGGCGACACTGCCGAAAACCTTCTCGCCGCCGCTGAGGGCGAGAACTACGAGTGGACGGATATGTACGACGGCTTCGCCAAAACCGCCGAAGAGGAGGGCTTCCACGAGCTGGCACAGCGTTTCCGTCTGGTTGCCGCCATCGAAAAGCACCATGAGGAGCGCTACCGCGCCCTGCTGCACAATGTGGAGATGGCGGAGGTCTTTGCCAAGAGTGAGGTCAAGGTGTGGGAGTGCCGCAACTGCGGGCATATCGTGATTGGTGAGAAAGCGCCGGAGGTCTGCCCGACCTGCAACCATCCCCAGAGCTACTTTGAAATTCATGCGGAGAACTATTAAAAGAGGAAATCATCATGGAGCAGAAGTTTTATATTTGCAAGCATTGCGGCAACATCATCGCCAAGGTCAAGGACGTGGGCGTCCCCGTCATCTGCTGCGGTGAGCCGATGAGCGAGATCGTTCCCGGTACCACCGATGCCGCCGAGGAAAAGCACGTTCCCGTCTGGACGGTAGAAAACGGCATCGTCCATGTCAAGGTCGGCTCTGTGGAGCATCCCATGCTGCCGGAGCACTACATTGAGTGGGTGTCCCTCCACACCAAGCAGGGCAACCAGCGCAAGGAACTGCATCCTGGTGAGAAGCCCGAGGTCTGCTTTGCTCTCTGCGAGGGCGACGAGGTCGAAGCGGTCTACGCCTACTGCAACCTCCACAGCCTGTGGAAAGCATAATTCATCCTCTCAAAAATCCGGTGCTCAAAAAGCACCGGATTTTTTTATCAATGTAACCTCGTCACATAAAAAAGATTTGTCCTGCGGTATGATAAAGCCACAATCAAGAAAGAGGTGGCGAACATGAAAATCATGCTCAATTCCGATCAGGAGGTTGTGAATACCATCCGCGAGGGTCTCAAGCGCACCGGCGGGTACTGCCCCTGCCGACTGGAGCGCACGGAGGCTACCAAGTGTATGTGTCAGGAGTTTAAGGACCAGATCGCCGACCCTGATTACGAGGGCTACTGCCACTGTATGCTCTACTACAAATCCCTGAAGGACTGAGGGGGGAACGCCGTGCTGTCAAAACGATTGGCCGCCGTGGACACGACGCGATGCGTCGCCTGCGGCGTGTGTGAAAATACCTGCCCCTTGGGGGCTGTCAAGGTGCGCCGCGGCTGTTACGCCGCCGTGGAGGCGGAACGCTGCGTTGGCTGCGGCAAGTGCGCGAGGCTCTGTCCCGTGGGCTGCATCGAGGTGAACGCGAGGGACGAGGCATGAAGAAAGCAAAACATTGGTACGACTATCTCTGGGTCTGCGCCATCCTCTACTTCACCCTCGGCTTTTTCAACATCCTCTTTGCGTGGCTGGGCATGATCGACTTCCTGCTGCCGCTGATCTTAGCCATCTTCGGCGGGAACAAGTTTTTCTGCAACCACCTCTGCGGCCGGGGGCAGCTGTTCAGCAAGCTGGGAACTGACCTTAAATGCTCCCGCTGCAAGCCCACGCCCCGCTGGATGTCCTCTAAGTGGTTCCGCTACGGCTTTTTGATCTTCTTCCTGACGATGTTTGGCAACATGGTGTTCCAGACCTATCTGGTGGCGGCGGGTGCCGCGTCCATGCGGGAGGCCATTAAGCTGTTCTGGACATTCCGTGTGCCGTGGGACTGGGCCTACACCGCCGGGACGGTGACGGATTGGGTGGCACAGTTCAGCTTCGGCTTTTATAGCTTGATGCTGACCTCGCTGCTCATCGGCCTCATCGTCATGGTGCTCTACAAGCCCCGTACATGGTGCGCCTTCTGCCCCATGGGGACTATGACCCAGAGTATTTGCAAGCTGAAAAACAAAGACTGACAATATACAAACGAAAGGAGCCTTTCTCATGGCTGAACTGAAAAT
>ULYD01051750.1_pt1 | contig 13020 bp, 9 predicted proteins | sample 1961831 | NCBI WGS metagenome assembly ULYD01 (sample SAMEA4835854, study PRJEB28245) | human gut metagenome | biome: gut microbiome; material: fecal sample | place: Denmark | collected 2008 | reverse complement strand
TGGCGGGCAGACGGGGCTGAATCTGGCTATGCAGCTTGAGAAAAAAGGAATTTTAAAAGAATGCCGCGTGGAGCTTTTGGGAACCAGCAGCGAGAGTATTGAGCAGGCAGAGGACAGGGAACGTTTTAAAGAATTGTGCGAACGGTTAGGAGAACCGGTACTTCCTTCTGCCATTGCCAATACGGCGGAAGAAGCCGTAAAAGCCGCGGAACGGATTGGCTATCCGGTAGTTCTTAGGCCTGCATTTACGCTTGGCGGAACCGGAGGAGGCTTTGCAGATGAGAAAACCGAGCTTCTGGAGCTAATTAAAAATGCGCTGGCTTTATCGCCGGTACATCAGGTATTGATTGAAAAAAGTGTAAAGGGTTTTAAAGAAATCGAATACGAGGTAATCCGTGATGCGAACGATACCGCCATTGTGGTCTGCAATATGGAAAATCTGGATCCTGTGGGAATCCATACAGGAGATTCGATTGTGGTCTGTCCTTCCCAGACACTAACGAATAAAGAATACCAGATGCTGCGGGACAGCGCTTTGAAAATCATCCGCGCCCTTAAGATTGAAGGAGGCTGCAACGTACAGTTTGCACTGGATCCCTATTCTTTTCAGTATTATCTGATTGAGGTAAATCCGAGAGTATCCCGTTCCTCTGCACTGGCATCCAAAGCAAGCGGGTATCCCATTGCAAGAGTGTCTGCCAAAATTAGTGTAGGAATGACTCTGGATGAGATTATGCTGGTAAACACGCCGGCATCTTTTGAACCGGCCCTGGATTACGTGGTAACCAAAATGCCCCGTTTTCCATTTGATAAATTTACAGATGCCAATCAGAAGCTGGGCACACAGATGAAAGCGACCGGAGAAGTTATGAGTGTGGGAAGGACCTTTGAGGAAAGCCTGCTGAAAGCAGTCCGCTCTCTGGAAAGAGGGGCGTTTCATCTGTATATGGAAAAATTCGAAAAAGAGGATAGGACTGCCTTAATGGAATATATCCGGATTGGGACAGATGACAGAATCTTTGCCATTGCCCAGCTGCTGCGAATGGGAGAATCCATTTCCAATATTTATAAGCAGACGGGGATAGATCCGTTTTTTCTTAACAAAATAGAAAAAATCATAAAGATGGAACAGGAACTAAAGGCATCCATTGGAGACCGAGAACTTTTATATCAGGCGAAAAAAGCAGGATTTTCCGACAGGGCAGCTGCAGAACTGTGGAATATGACGGAAGCAGAACTTTACGAAATGCGAAAAGAGCAGGGGATCGTTCCGGTTTATAAAATGATTGATACCTGTGCATCAGAATTTGAAAGCTATGTTCCATATTTTTATTCCACCTATGAGGATGAAAATGAATCCATCATAGAAAACAGGAAAAAGATTGTGGTGCTGGGTTCCGGCCCGATCCGCATCGGCCAGGGAGTGGAGTTTGACTATTCAACGGTTCATGCAGTTAAGACGATTCGGGAAGCCGGATATGAAGCGATTATTATCAATAATAATCCGGAAACGGTGTCTACTGATTATACGACGTCCGATAAGCTGTATTTTGAACCATTGTGCGTGGAAGATGTGATGAACGTGATTGACATGGAGAAACCGGACGGGGTAATTGCCTCGCTGGGCGGCCAGACAGCCGTCAATCTGGCAAAACCGCTGGAAGAAAGAGGGGTCAGGCTGATTGGTACTGGTTGTGAAGCTATCGAGAAAGCGGAGAACAGGGATGCGTTTGAAAAGCTCTTATCCGAGCTTAACATCCCTCAACCCAAGGGACAGGCTGTTACCAATATAGAAGATGGAGTCAGGGCAGCAGAAGAAATTGGATATCCGGTACTGGTGCGTCCAAGCTTTGTCCTTGGAGGCAGAGCCATGCAGATCGTGGCAAAGGAAGAACAGTTGCGCCATTATATAAAAACCGCGGTAGAGATTGATGAGGACAAACCGGTGCTGGTAGACCAATACATCTGCGGAAAAGAAGTGGAAATCGACGCTGTCTGCGATGGAAGAAATGTATTTGTACCAGGAATTATGGAACTGGTAGAGCGTACGGGCGTTCATTCCGGCGACTCTATCAGCGTGTATCCTGCATTCAGTATTTCAGAAAAGGTAAAGGAAACGATTCTGGATTATGCAAAAAAACTGGGGCTTGGAATCGGAATTGTAGGACTTTATAATATCCAGTTCATTGTGGATAAAGAAGAAAATGTATTTATTATTGAAGTGAATCCAAGATCTTCAAGAACGGTTCCTTTTTTATCAAAGGCCACAGGCTATCCGCTGGCCGATATTGCTACAAAGGTTATCCTTGGAAGAAGCCTGAACGAACAGGGAATAGACGCGATCTACCCCAAAGAGAAAACAAGATGGTATGTGAAAGCTCCCGTATTTTCCTTTTCAAAACTTCAGGGCATGGATGCATATCTGTCTCCGGAGATGAAATCAACAGGAGAGGCCATTGGATATGATAAGAAGCTTCACAGGGCAATGTATAAGGCTATGATTGCATCGGGCATCCGTGTGCAGAACTATGGAACGGTAATCGTTACCCTTGCAGATGAAGACAAAAAGGAAGCGATTCCGCTGATTCGCCGTTTCTATGATATGGGATTTAACATAGAAGCCACTTCTTTAACGGCAGAGACGTTGAAAAAACATGGAATACGTACAAAAACCCTGGGAAAACCGTCGGAAGGCAGCACCGAAATACTGGATGCAATAGGAGCCGGTTATGTCAGTTATGTCATCAATACCCGCGCGATTCTTTCCGGTGTCCACTATGAAGACGGCGCGGCAATCCGCAGCGCTGCTGCACAGAATCACATTACCATGTTTACATCTCTGGATACAGTCAGGGTATTATTAGATGTGCTGGAGGAAATTACCATTGGTATTTCTGCCATAACGGAGGAGGAAAGAAATGATTCCAAATACAAATTATAACAATTTAAAAGAATCGTATCTGTTTTATCATATTGGACAGAAAACAAAGGCTTATCTTAAGGAGCATCCGGACCAATCCCTGTACCGAATGGGCATTGGCGATGTGTCTTTTCCACTTTGTGATGAAGTAATCAAGGCGCTTCACAAAGCGGTGGATGATCAGGGGAGAATGCACACATTTCATGGGTATATGCCGGAATGCGGGGATCCGGATCTGCGGGAGACCATAGCAGAATATTATAAGAAAAGGAAGGTATCTCTTTTGCCAGAGGAAGTATTTATTTCCAGCGGAGCAAGCGACGAATTGGGAGACATCCTTGATTTGTTTGGAAAAGAGAAAACCGTTCTGATTATGGAACCGGCCTATCCGGCTTATACAGACGCCAATATAATAGCAGGAAACCGGATTATTCCGATACCATCAGGGGAGAAGGATGGATTTGTGCCGCTGCCGGATGAAACGGTCACGGCAGATGTGATTTATATCTGTTCTCCGAATAACCCAACCGGAGCGGTTTTTAACCAGGAGCAATTAAAAACATGGGTAGATTATGCGAACAGGACAGATGCAGTTATTTTATTCGATGCTGCTTATGAGGCCTTTATTGAAGAGGAAAAAATACCCCACAGTATTTTTGAAATAGAGGGTGCGCAAACCTGTGCCATTGAAATTTGCTCTTTGTCAAAAACCGCAGGTTTTACAGGAACCAGACTGGGGTATACCATAATTCCCAAAGCTCTGGAACGAAATGGGATGAATTTAAACAAGATGTGGGTGCGCAACCGTACGACAAAAACCAACGGAGTATCCTACATTATTCAAAAAGGCGGGGCAGCTGTTTTTACAGAAGAAGGGCAAAAACAGATTCACGAAAGAATACAGGTGTATAAAAACAATGCAAAGGTATTGATGGAAGCTCTTGATAAATTGGGAATCTGGTACTGCGGCGGGAAAAACGCCCCTTATATCTGGATGAAGTGTCCGGATGGAATGGGAAGCTGGGAATTTTTTGATTATCTGCTTCAGAAAATCCAGGTAGTAGGAACACCAGGAGAAGGGTTTGGAGCCTGTGGGGAAGGGTATTTTCGATTCTCTACCTTTGGCTTGCCGGAAGAAACGAAAGAAGCAGCCCGACGGCTCGCAGGGCTGCTGTCTGAATAGAAAAACAGAGTGAGGAAACTTATGGATGTGGGAGATCTGCCATAGCATCTGTCATGGATTTTACATAAGAACCAATGTGTTCTGGAGCATCGGATCCATACTGTTCCAGAAATTTGACGATAGCAGAGCCGACAATTACTCCGTCTGCCAGTCCAGCCATTTCCCTGGCTTGTTCTGGTGTGGAAATTCCAAAACCAATGGCGCAGGGAATGGAAGTGTTTTCCCGCACAAGTTCCACAATAGATTTCAAATCGGTCTGGATTTTCCTACGGGTACCAGTCACTCCCAGGCTGGATACAATGTAAAGGAATCCTTCCGCTTCTTTTGCGATTTTGGCAATGCGGTTTTTGGAGGTAGGTGCGATAAGGGAAATCAAATCCACCCCGTATTTTTGGCACACAGGCAGAAATTCTTCTTTTTCCTCGAAAGGCAGGTCAGGGAGAATCAGACCGCTGATGCCAATCCGGCTGCAGGCAGAAAGAAATAATTCGGCCCCATAGGAAAATACTACATTGGAGTAAGTCATGAAAACCAATGGAACGGTTATGTCCTGACGCAGTTTTTTTACAAATTCAAAAATCTGATCGGTGGTAATTCCGCCTGCCAGCGCCCTTAAATTAGCGCCTTGGATGACGGGGCCTTCGGCAGTGGGATCGGAAAACGGAATGCCTAATTCAATAAGATCCGCTCCATTAGAGACAGCAGACCGGACTGCAGCGGCGGTGGTTTCCAGATCCGGATCGCCGCAGGTAATAAATGCAATAAATGCTTTTTTGTTTTCAAATGCTTTTTTTATATTACTCATGAATATCCTCCCCCCGATAGCGCGCAATAGAGGCGCAGTCCTTGTCTCCCCGTCCGGAGATGGTAATAACGATAATCTGATCGCTGCTCATGGCCGGAGCCAGTTTCATGGCATAGGCTACAGCGTGGGCTGATTCAATAGCGGGGATAATTCCCTCGGTTTTAGCCAGATATTCAAAGGCGCAGACTGCTTCTTCATCTGTGACAGGAACATAGACTGCCCGCTTTGTATCGTGGAGATAGGCGTGTTCCGGCCCGATTCCAGGATAATCCAGGCCTGCGGAAATCGAGTAGACAGGTGCAATCTGTCCATATTGGTCCTGACAGAAATAGGATTTCATTCCATGAAAAATACCAGGTCGTCCTGTGGCAATGGTAGCGGCAGTCTCCAGGGTATCCACGCCTCTTCCGGCTGCTTCACATCCGATTAACTGCACTTCTTTGTCTTCGATAAAATGATAGAAGCTTCCAATGGCATTGGATCCGCCTCCCACACAGGCGATTACGGCATCCGGAAGCCGCCCTTCTTTTTCCAAAAGCTGTTGCTTTATTTCCCTGGAGATTACCGCTTGAAAATCCCGTACAATGGTGGGAAATGGATGGGGACCCATGACGGAACCAAGACAGTAGTGAGTGTCATCAATGCGGGAAGTCCATTCCCTCATAGCTTCCGATACCGCGTCTTTTAAGGTAGCGGTTCCAGTAGTTACAGGAACGACCTCAGCGCCTAAAAGACGCATCCGGTAGACATTTAATGCCTGACGGACGGTGTCTTCTTTTCCCATAAATACCAGGCATTCCATTCCCATAAGCGCGGCCGCTGTGGCGGTGGCTACTCCATGCTGACCGGCTCCGGTTTCTGCAATGAGCCGTGTTTTTCCCATTTTTTTGGCAAGCAGAGCCTGACCTAATACATTATTAATCTTGTGTGCGCCCGTATGGTTTAAGTCTTCCCGTTTGAGATAAATTTTTGCGCCTCCCAGGTCTCTGGTCATTTTTTCAGCATAGTAAAGACGGGAAGGCCGTCCTGCATATTCGTTGAAAAGCGCAGTCAGTTCTCTGTTAAAATCAGGATCCTGTTTATAATAGTTGTATGCTTCTTCCAGTTCAATTACTGCATTCATCAGAGTTTCCGGTATATACTGTCCTCCGTGAATGCCAAAACGTCCCTTTGGATTGGTCATTTCAGATCTTCCTTTCTTACAGCGGCTGTAAACGCCGCCATTTTATATTTATCTTTTTTTCCATTTGTTTCAATCCCCGAACTTACATCTACGCCGTAGGGAGAGAGGCTCTGTATGGCTGCGGTCACATTTGCCGGATTTAATCCTCCTGCCAGAAAAAAGGGGCGGTTGATCCGGTTCTGGATCAAAGACCAGTCAAATACCGTTCCAGTACCGGCTCCGGAATCGAAAAGAATCAGGTCAGCGCTGCTGGTTTCGGCTCTGTGCAGATCGGCGGCTGTGTGTATGACAAATGTCTGCAGGATAGGAGCAGAGGTTAGGCGGCGGAGCGTTTCTATGGTTTGGCTGGTTTCCTGTCCATGGAGCTGGATCATATGGATGATTTGCTGATTGGCCAGCTGAGCCATGATTTCCGGTTTTTCATCTGCAAATACGCCTACCGTCTGGATTCTGGAATCCAGCATGGTTCTAAATTTTCGTGCGGTTTCCTGCGTCACATACCGCCTGCTCTGGGGGACAAATACGAAACCGGCGTAGTCCGGCAGCAGGGTATTGGCGGCTTCTATATCCGGAACGCAGAAGAGACCGCAGAATTTTATTTTTGTCATAGGCAGTTCCTCCACGTTTGCAGAAGAGCTTTTTTGTCAGGAGATCGCATCAGGGCTTCTCCTACCAGAACGGCATCAGCGCCGATTTCAGACAGAAGCTGAATATCCGTTTCGGAGCTGATTCCGCTTTCAGCTACAAACAGCCGATCGGTGGGAATTAGAGTTCGGAGTTTGCGGCTGGTATCCAGATCAACAGAAAAATCATTCAGATTACGATTGTTTACTCCAATGACTCTGGCTCCTGCGTCTACGGCTGCCCGTATCTCCTCTTCGCTATGGGTTTCTGTCAGTGCAGACAGCCCCAGCTCCTCGCAGAGACCAAGATACTCCTGCAGCTGGTTTTGGCTTAAAATAGAGCAGATGAGAAGCACTGCAGCTGCTCCAAGGGCTTTGGCCTCATAGATCATGTACTCGTCGATTACAAAATCTTTGCGCAGGCAGGGGAGAGAGACTGCAGAGGCAATTTCGGACAGGTAGGAGTTCTGCCCCAGAAACCATTTTGGCTCGGTAAGTACCGAGATACAGTCTGCGCCGGCTTTCTGGTATTCTCTGGCAATGTCGAGATAAGGAAAGTCAGGATCCATCAGCCCTTTTGAAGGAGATGCTTTTTTGCATTCGCAGATAAAGGACATTCCAGGTTTTCTAAGAGCCTGTTCAAAGGAAAACGTTCCTTTGGGAAGGGAAAGGACATTTTTTCTGAGTACAGCCATAGGCAGTTCTTTTTTTGCCAGCAGCGTGCGCTCTCTGGCAGATTCGGCAAGTAGATCAAGAATGGTCATACGGTCACCTCCGGACGGTTGCTGAGCGTAATCAGTTTCTGAAGGGTTTTTGCTGCCTTGCCGGAATCAATGAGATTTGCAGCAAGATCAGTTCCTTCCTTCAGGCTTTGAGCTTTTCTGCCAATATAAAGAGCCGCTCCCGCATTTAGAAGAACCGCGTCCCGCTTGGGGCCCTTTTCGCCATTGAGAATGGAAAGAGTGATGCGGGCGTTTTCCTCTGGGGTTCCTCCTTTTAAATCCTCTTTCTGACAGCGGGAAAACCCAAATTCTTCAGGGGTAATGGTATAGGACTTAAACCATCCGTCCTTGATTTCGCATATCCTGGTGGGAGCGCTAAGAGAGATTTCATCCAGCTTATCCATACCGTATACCACCATGCCCCGTTTCACGCCCAGCTGAATCAGGACGCGGGCCAGAGGCTCTGCCAGATAGTCGTCGTATACGCCCAGCAGCTGCATAGAAGGAGAACCTGGATTGGTAAGAGGCCCAAGGATATTAAATACGGTTCGGAAGCCCAGTTCCTTTCGGATTCCTCCCACATATTTCATGGAGGAATGGTATTTTTGTGCAAAGAAGAAGCATATGCCGGCCTCTTTCAGAAGACTTCTGCAAAGGTCAGGACTTTGATAAATATTTACCCCAAGAGACTCCAGGCAGTCTGCAGTGCCGCAGTGGGAAGAAGCGGCGCGGTTGCCGTGTTTGGCTACTTTCATGCCTCCGGAAGCAGCAACCAGGGCGGCGGTAGTGGAAATATTAAAACTCTGGGCATTGTCGCCTCCGGTTCCCACAATCTCAAACAGTTCCATATCTGTTTTTACCGGAATGGCGTGTTCCCGCATAGCGGCGGCGCAGCCGGTAATTTCATCCGTGGTTTCGGCTCTGGCGCTTTTCGTGGACAGGGCGGCTAAAAAAGCGGCATTTTGTGTGGGAGTGGTACTTCCGTCCATGATTTCATTCATTACGGCATATGCTTCTTCATAGGACAGATCCTGTTTGTTTACGATTTTTACAATGGCTTCCTTAATCATGGCTGTATCTCCTTTATAAAGTTTTTAATCATAGTTGTTCCGTCGGGAGTGATAATGGACTCAGGGTGAAACTGCAGGCCGTAAATGGGAAATACGCGATGCTGTACGCCCATGATTTCTCCATCTGCGGTACGGGCGGTAATTTTCAGGCAGTCAGGAACGGTATCCGGATCAGCTGCTAGGGAATGGTATCGGGCAACGGGCGCTTTTTGGGGACATCCGGAAAACAGGGGACAATCCGCGTCAAAGAGAACCTCTGACTGTTTTCCATGCATCAGTTTTTTTGCGTAGGTAATGGAAGCTCCAAAGGCGGCACAGATAGCCTGATGGCCCAGGCAGATGCCGAGTATGGGAATCTGGTCTCCCAGTGTCTGGATAACCTCTATCAGGATGCCGCTGTTTTCCGGCTTTCCAGGTCCTGGAGAGAGGATAATCCGGTCAGGATGGAGGGCCTCAATCTCAGCGACGGTTTTTTCATCATTCCGGATGACAACAATATCTGGATCAAAGGTACCGGCTATCTGGAAGAGGTTGTAAGAGAAACTGTCATAGTTGTCGATTAAAAGTGTCATATCAGATCCTCCTGTGCAAGTTCAAGGGCTTTCAGTGAAGAACGGGCCTTATTGAGACATTCCTCATATTCTTTTTCAGGAATGGAGTCGGCGACAATTCCTGCGCCGCTTCTTACAAATACCCGCCCGTTTTTCTGATAGGCAAGGCGGATGGCGATACAGGTATCCATATTTCCGGCAAAATCAATATAGCCGATAGCTCCGCCGTAAATTCCACGCTTATGCTGCTCCAACTGGCCAATGAGCTGACAAGCTTTGATTTTTGGCGCGCCGGAAAGGGTTCCGGCAGGGAGGACAGCTTCAATGGCATCCAAAGCGTCATATCTGGAATCCAGCTCCCCTCTTACGGCAGATCCGATATGCATGACGTGGGAAAAGCGCTGGATGGAATGAAACCGCTCCACCTGGACCGTTCCGAACCGGCTGATTTTTCCAAGATCATTTCTTCCCAGATCCACCAGCATATTGTGTTCGGCCAGCTCTTTTTCATCAGTCAGAAGCTGTTCCTCCAGTTTTTGATCCTCTTCTTCATTTTTTCCGCGGGGACGGGTCCCAGCCAGAGGAAAGGTGCGGAGAACTCCATTTTCCAGCTTTACCAGTGTTTCCGGAGAAGCGCCTGCCGCCTCCAGATCCGTACCGGAAAAATAGAACATATAAGGGGAAGGATTCAGGGTACGGAGAATCCGGTAGGTCTGAAGCAGGCTTCCCTCAAAGGGAGCGTGAAAGCAGTTGGAAAGTACGATCTGGAAAATGTCTCCTTCCCGAATGTGCAGCTTTGCTTCCTCAACCATGCTGCAGAAGGCTTCTTTGTCAAACAAGGGGGTAACAGCTCCCAGAAGCTTTCCGGTAAGGCGGGTTTCTTTTTTTCCGTTTTTTAAAAGCTCTGTCAATTGCTCCAGCTCCAGAACAGCCTTGTTGTAGCTGGTTTCTGGATCAGTAAGGGACATATTGACCATAAGAATGATTTTCTGGCGTACATGGTCAAATGCAATCACTTTATCAAAAAGCATCAAATCCAGATCTTTGGAGGAATCATCGCTTTTGCTGTCGGACCGGACAGAAGGCTCGCTGTAGCCGAAGTAATCATAGGAAAAATATCCGGCAAGTCCTCCTGTAAAAGGCGGAAGATAGTCAAATCGGGGGCTTTTGTATTCGCTTAATATCTGACGGATCACAGCGGATGGATTGTCTGTGTGAACCGTAAGGCTTCCAGCTTTTAAAAGTCCGTTGGTGCAGGTGATTTCCAGTTTAGGATCAAAACCCAGAAAGGAGTACCGCCCCCAGGTTTCGTTGGAAACAGCCGATTCCAGCAGATAGCAGCGGGACGAAATGTGTTTTAAGATTTTTAAGGCTTCAATGGGGGTAATAAAGTCGGACAGAAGTTCACAGCTTACGGGAAGAACGTCATAGTTCCCTGCAGCTGCCATATCCTGTATGAGATGGAGAGATGGTAAAATATTCATAGGCCTGCCTCCTGTGAAAGAAAAAATTTGACAGGCTTTTGTGAGAAGGAATAAAAAACGCCCCTGACAGAAACCTGCAGTTTCGGTCAAGGACGAATTGTGTACAAAAATAAAATGGTACAAATAATCCGCGGTGCCACCTTGATTCATGGTCTTACCATGCGCTTAGCCAGGATACCAACATATCCCCGACAACTGACGTATGCCTTCACGTTGCAGAATACTAGGTTCTAGTAACGTCTAAAATTACCGGAACTTTTGACTGCACCCTCAGCGGTCCATTTGACAACTTGTTTCTCACCTGACTCTCACCAACGCAGGCTCTCTGTAAAGGCATCATTGCCGTTATCTCCGCTTCAACGGTTTGATGTATGAAATTGGTTTGGATTTTATCATCAAATCCTTCAGCTGTCAAGAGAAAATATGAAAAAAATATACGAAACATAAAATGAAATTAAAAATGAAATTTTATGAAAGTCTCCATTGACAGCAGTTAGAACCTGTGTTATATTATGCACAAGCAAATAAGAGGGAGTAGCGAATATCCATTATGGATAGATTTGAAACCGACAGCCGATGCCGCAAGGCATCCGTATCAAATGAGACAGCAAGACTTTTATTGTGACAGGTGTCATAATAAGAGTCTTTTTTTTCTTTTGCTGAATCAATTGTCAATTTGCTTAAAACGTAATAGGAACTAAAACAATGAAACGAATCGAAAGGAGAACAAGTATGGGATGTTTGGGAAACTTACTGTGGTTTATTTTTGGCGGCGCGATAAGCGGATTAAGCTGGTGCCTGACCGGATGCCTGTGGTGCATTACTATCGTAGGGATTCCGGTAGGGATGCAGTGCTTTAAATTTGCATCTCTTAGTTTCTTCCCTTTTGGAAAAGATGTGGTATATGGAGGCGGAGCCGGTTCTTTTTTGCTGAATGTGGTCTGGCTCATTGTATCCGGACTGCCTTTAGCCCTGGAACATCTGGTACTTGGCTGTTTACTCTGTGTTACAATCATCGGAATTCCGTTTGGTTTGCAGCAGTTTAAACTGGCCAAGCTGGCGTTGATGCCATTTGGGGCAGTGATTTATTAAGACGATAAAGCATGGAGTCGGTTTTCGTTTTACTGGGGAAAAGCAAGGATCCCCCGATTCCTATGCAGGTACTCTTTGGAGTTCTTATGGGACTTCGCAGATCCGAAATCAATGGCGTAAAATAGAAGAACAGATGTTCACTTTCCCTGTACTTTTGAAATCGTTTGTGGTATAGTAGACGCAGAGCGTCTGCTATCGATGGCAGTCACCAAATGCCTGCAAGCAGTCATCTGGCTCGTTACTTTGTGGTATACGAAAGTCCAATGCCTGAGTCCTTTTTATATAGTTTGTTCCTGTTTCGTCCATATAGAATTACATGGGCGCGGCAGGTTGTAAAAAAAGCAAATTGTGAACAAAATTCGTCAAGGACCGATTTTCTTCCGATCTGCAAAAATTCCTTGACGAAAATGAAAAGTTCCTTGACGAATTTTTGCCTTATAGGCGTCCTTTTTTACTTTGAAATCTGGAGGTGGATTTTATGCAAAATGAACAAAAAATCTTCGAATTACATTCCGAATACGCCCCTACCGGCGACCAGCCCCAGGCCATTGAGGCACTGGTAAAAGGCTTCCAGGAAGGCAATCAATTCCAGACTTTACTAGGGGTTACGGGTTCCGGCAAGACCTTTACCATGGCGAATGTGATTGCCCAGTTAAATAAGCCGACTTTGGTAATAGCGCACAATAAGACTTTAGCAGCACAGCTCTACGGTGAGTTCAAAGAGTATTTTCCGAGTAACGCAGTAGAATACTTTGTATCCTACTACGACTATTATCAGCCGGAGGCATATGTTCCGTCTACAGACACTTACATCGAAAAGGATTCTGCAATTAACGATGAGATCGATAAGCTGCGTCATTCTGCAACAGCGGCGCTTTCTGAGCGGAGAGACGTAATTATTGTTGCGTCTGTTTCCTGCATCTATGGCTTGGGAAGCCCGATTGATTATAAAGAGATGGTAATTTCCCTAAGGCCTGGCATGATCAAGGACAGGGATGAAGTGATTCACAAGCTGATTGACATCCAGTATGCCAGAAACGATATGGATTTTAAGAGAGGAACCTTTCGGGTACGGGGAGATACCTTAGAGATTTATCCGGCCTATTCCGGAAACGAAGCCTACCGGATAGAGTTCTTTGGAGATGAAGTAGACCGGATTACGGAAATAGATACAGTTACCGGAGAAATCAAGGCCCAGCTTGGCCATGTGGCCATATTTCCGGCTTCTCATTACGTTGTGCCGAAAGATAAAATGCTTCTTGCCACAGAAAACATTTTAGCAGAAATGAAGGAGCGGGTAACCTTTTTCAAGAGCGAAGACAAGCTGTTAGAAGCGCAGCGGATTTCGGAACGGACCAATTTTGACGTAGAAATGATGAGAGAGACT
>ULYD01047471.1_pt1 | contig 13084 bp, 17 predicted proteins | sample 1961831 | NCBI WGS metagenome assembly ULYD01 (sample SAMEA4835854, study PRJEB28245) | human gut metagenome | biome: gut microbiome; material: fecal sample | place: Denmark | collected 2008 | reverse complement strand
ATAATATATTATATTAATAATACACAGAAAGGAAAATAAAATGGAAGTAGATAAAGTTCAAAATACAAACGCAGATTTGAATGAGGACATAACATATTTATTAGATTATCCATATTTTGTGTTATCAAATAAAACAAATGGTACTGTTTTTAGAAGAGAAGTTTTAGAAATTGAAAAATATTATAAAACATATAAGAATGGTGCTAGGTTCTTTACAGAAGGAAGTGCTGGTGATTATGTTCCATCACAAGTAAGATTTAAGAACATTAAAACCCTGATTAATAAAGAAGCAAGGTTCATGTTTTCACAAGCACCAGATATTAATATCCAAGGAACAACGGTTGAAGATGCAGAAAAAGAACAAGTGGAACAGTTACAAACATTAGTTGATAATGTTCTTGAAAGAAATCATTTTCAGAAGTTGTTATTACAAAGTGCGAAGGACTGTTTTATCGGAAAAAGAATTGCTTGTCTTGTGGATTTTTCAGAAGAAAGCGGTGTGTTGTTACATTTTTATAACAGCAAACAATTTTATTATGAAAAAGAATACGGCTCTGAAAAGATTGTACGTTTTGTAGGTTTTGAAAACATCGAAGAAGGAGAAAACAATAACAGAAAATATCTGATTAATGATTATCGGTTAGAAAATGGAATTGTGTATATGAATTTGATTCTGTATGATAAAAGCGGAAATGTATTACAGGAAATTATTTCAGATACAGCAACAGAGTTAGATAGAATCCCTGTAAGCATTATTTTTAACACTGGTACACTGGACGACAAACGAGGTGTTTCGGAAGTGTTAGACTTACAGGACGAAGAAGCATTATACAGTAAAATGTCAAATGGTGATGTTGATAGCGTTAGAAAGGGAATGAATCCTATTCGCTATGTTGTTGATATGAATAGCCAGACAACGAAGAATTTAAGTTCCGGTGCAGGTGCTTTTTGGGATTTAAAATCAGAACAGAATCAGAACGAAGCGCATCCGTTAGTTGGAACATTAGCGCCTGCCTTAAATCATACAGAGCCAACAAAGGCTATTTTGGAACGTATTAAAACAGATATGTATGGACAGTTGGAAATTCCAAACATATCAGAGGAAACAATGGTAGGAACGATTACAAGTGGAAAGGCATTGAAAGCATTGTATTATCCGTTACAGGTTAGATGTGATGAAAAAATGATAACATGGAACCCTTGTCTGATTGATATTGTAAGAAATATTATTGACATTGCGTTGTTGAATGTTGATATTGTAAAAGGTATTTATCCGATTGTAGATTTGCAGGAGATACAATATAATGTTGTAATACAAGAGCATTATGCACTGGCAGAAGACGAACAGGAAGAAAAGGCAACAGACCTTTCTGAGATTGCATCAAATACACGAAGCAGAAAATCCTACATGAAAAAATGGCGTCCAGAGTTGACAGACGAACAAATCAATGAAGAATTGTTACAAATTGCTATGGAGTTGAACATGTTTGACACGATGGCAGTCAATACACAAGTACAAACAGAATTGAATAAATGTGGTACAGAACAACAAGTAGAAACAAATGTTGATGACATAATAACACAACAAAAATTAAATGAATAATTTTCAAAAATATGTTGACAAACTATATAAGTTATGTTATTATATAATCACAGAAACAAAGAAAGAAAACAAAAAGAGAAGGAGAACAAAGTTATGTGGAAAGAATTAAAGAAAGAAGTTAAAGGATGGGATACGCTATTAATTGAAGCATACATTGAAAATTATGGTTTTCATGTTTGTACAAGAACAGAAAATTGTGTTTATGCAGTAGATGAACATGGTTATGGAGAATATTTTTACAAGTAAAATAAAGGTGGTGCATAATGGCACAGAAATTCAGTTTGAAATCTGCTGAACAAGTTAGAACATCAGTTACTATGGCTCATCAGATATAAATGATAAAATTGAAGTTAAGTACACATGAGTTAAAGCATGGAGTATTATAGAGGGTGAAAAGGAAGCGGAAGCAATTGAGAGCATTGTTGATGCAGATGAAACAACATCAACATTTAGAAATTATCATGTAAAAATGTTTTTACGATAGGCAGGTGAGAACAATAGTAAAAACAAATAGGTGGAGATTTCAGAACGCTGAGGAAGTGCGACAGCAAATCTCCACTACTCAATTAAAACAAATAAGACAAATGTACGAACAACTTGCACAAGAAGTAACAAAGCAGGTTGCAAGAAACAAGTTAGGTGCACAGCGTTTGACATTGTTACAAAGGGATATAAACAACAGAATAAAACAGTTGAACTCTGATATACAGAATCAGATTGTTAGAGATATCAGAACTGTAAGCAACGCAGTAGTTGAAGATGTAAGGGATTACTTAAAAAAAGCAGGCTTTAAAGACAGTGATATACAAGAAGCATTTTTTTATGTACCTGAAATGGTGGTACAAAATATTATCACTGGTGCAATATATCAAAAGGGATGGACATTATCCAGTGCAATATGGGGATATAATAGAAAAGTACAAAATACTATTTCTCAAATTGTTTCCAATGGCACAATGGCTCAAAAGTCAGCGTATGAAATTGCAAAAGACATTGAAAGTTATGTATTGCCAACAGCAAACAAAAAGGCAAGAACGATAACAAGTTGGAGAAAAGCAAGACAAACTGATGTAGATACTAAACGTGCAAAGTATGTTGGTGAAGTTATACAAGATAAATATTATCCTGGTGGTAATATTGACTATAACGCTTTAAGGCTTGCAAGGACAATGGTTAGTCATGCATACCAACAAACATTTGCAAACACAAACAAAAACAACCCTTTTGTTGTTGGTTATAGGTGGATAAATTCAAACTTTCACGGTAGGATATGTGAAGTATGCAAGGAGTATGCAACAACAGACCATCATGGACTAGGTGTTGGAATATTTCCAAAAGATGATTTTCCATTAGACCATCCCAACGGTATGTGTACTTTTGAAGCTGTTATGTCAGATGATATGGACACAATAGCTGACAAGATTGGATTGTGGTATCAATCGCCATCTGGAACATTTCCAGAGATTGATAGATACGCACAAGATTTTGTAGATTAGAACATAAGGAGAAACAGAGAACATGGAAGAAATTAAAGTAGAACGAATTTGTTTGAAATGTGGCGAGGTAAACGAAGTGTCAACAGAAAACATGAAAAAAGTTGACACATGGACAGAAGATGGTGAGTATTTAAGAATTTGTTATGTACCGTGTAGAAGATGCAAAGAAAAGATTTTTTTACAGGTTGATAACATGGAAACAATTAATGAGTTCAAAGAATTAAGAGATTTGACCATCAAAGCCGCACGAATGAGATTAAAAGGACAAACAGTAGGAAAGAAAATGTTTAGAAAAAAAGATAAACTTTCAAAAGATTTGCGAGTGAATCGGATGCAATTGGAAGAGGTCAACAACGGAAAAATTTTGTATGATAAAAATAAAAAAATTTTTACAAATTGCTTGACATTTCCGAAAGTTGGTGATATAATTGAAGATAAGATGTGATAGGTGTGGTTATAACATGCCAATTGCATTGAAACAGGAAACAAAAGTTACAAGTAAGTGTGAAAGGATAACAAAAACTTTCATGCGTTGTAACTTTTGTTCGTCTGTATATACAGTGTGTTATGACAACACAAAAACAAAAATTCTAAAGCAAACAATAAAAACAAGAGTTGAAGAGTCTAATAAAATTATAATCCCAGAACAGCGAGTGAAGAAAACAAAACAAATTGAGAAACTACAACAGATGTTAGAAAAAGAAAACGACAGATTGTGTATTATGTATGAAGAATCTGAATTAAATTAAAAAAAAGGAGTAATTAAGAATGGAAGAAGAAACAAAAGTAACAGAACAGCAGGAAAACGAAACAAAAGTAGAACAGAAAGAAGAACAACAGAAAGAAACATCAACGAAAACAAAAAAAGAAGAATCCGTTGATATTGAAAAGGTAAAATCAGATGCGGTTGCTGAGTACTTACAAAGCCTTGGCTATGGTGAAGAAGAACTGAAAGGAATTCTTGAAAAAGATAAAGCCGCCAAAGAAGCTAACAAGACAGAACTGGAAAAGAAAGATGATGTGTTGCGAGAGACAACAGCACAGTTGGTAGCTGAGAGAGAAGCAAGAATGTTAGCAGATGCAAAACTGACAGCAATTAAATTAGGTGCAAAGCCAGATATGGTCGAAGACCTTGTAGCGGTTGCAAAATCAAAAGTCACGAAAGACAAAGACATTGAAAAAGTTATTGCAGAAATAAAAGACGGCAAAACTGGCAAGGCTTATTTTGGAAGTGAAGAAGAACAGTCACAGCAGAAACCGCATAAAAATGTTACTCGTAAAAATGTTAATATTGCAAATGATGATGAAAACAAAAACGAGGGAACAATGGCGGCTCGATTATGGGCTAAAAAAAGAAAAACAAAATAATTAGTAGGAGGAAACAGGATGTTAAATCAAACAGGAATTAAAAAGAGTTCTTATGTATCAACAAATCAGATTCTTTTTAATACAGACCCATTCGTTGCAGTATCTATTATTGTAGACGATGCACTTGGAGTTACAGACCCGGCAACAGGAAGAAAAATTGTAAAGGCTGGAACTCCGTTAGCAGGAGACCTTACAAAAAGAGAGACAGCATTTGTGGCGGTAAATGAAGCTAGTGCTTCTTTAGCTTCTGATGCGAAAGGTATTCTGTTACATGATGTGGATGTGACAACAGGGGATGCAAATGGAACATTACTTATTTTCGGTTTTGTAAATGTTGATAGAATTGATGCAACAGTAATGGCAAAAAATAATGAATATGTGAAGAAAGCACTTAAAGGAATTTACTTCCTCAAATAAAACAAAGTAAAGGAGAAAAACAAAACGATGAGTATTTTTGATTTAATCACAGCGAATGAAATCGTTGCGTACTGGGAACTGTTATCACAGGATATGCCGCCATATTTTGGAGAAACACTTTTCCCGAATGACAAACAGCTTGGGTTAAAACTGGAATGGCTGAAAGGTGCAAATGGACTTCCTGTTGTTTTAAGACCATCCGCTTATGATGTAAAAGCTATTCCTCGTCCGAGAATTGGATTCACAAAATTGGAAGCGCAGATGCCGTTTTTCAAAGAATCTAAAATGGTGGATGAAGAATTGAGACAGCAGTTAAACATGGTACTTGCAACTGGTAACCAGAGTTACATTGATGTTATTGTAGAAAAGATTTTCAACGATGAAATGTCACTTCTGCAAGGTGCGGCGGCTCAGAGAGAACGTATGAGAATGTCGATGCTTACAACTGGTGCTATTTCTATCGAAGGAAATGGTCAGGCATATGACTATGATTATGGTATGCCAGCAGACCACAAGAAAACTGTAACAAAATCATGGTCAGACCCAACTGCAACAATTCTGGGAGATATCAAAGCAGGTATTGAAAAGATTCAGGAAGATACAGGCGTTACTGTAACAAATGCTGTATGTAGTTCCAAAGTAATTGGATATTTCCGAATTAACAATGAAATCAAAGGAACATTGTTAGCACAGAGCAATGGCGTTGGTTATCTTTCAGATGCAAAAATCTTGTCTTACCTGAAAGACGAACTGGATATCACGATTAATGTTTATGACAAACGTTTCAAAGATGAAAAAGAAAAAGTACAGAGGTTTATTGCCGACGATGTTTTCTGTATGTACCCGGATGGAACACTGGGCAAGACATGGTTTGGTACAACACCGGAAGAGAGTGACCTTATGGCAAGTGCAGTTGCTAATGTAAGAATCACCGACACAGGTGTTGCAGTTACCACAACAAAGAAAACTGACCCGGTACAGGTTGACACAAAAGTATCCATGATTTGTTTGCCAGACTTCCCAACAGCAGACCAAGTTTTCGTATATGATGTAATTAAAGGAAGCTGAATGGGAGGTAATGTGTTATGATAACAGCGAGAAAAGGAGACAATATCATTAAAGTTTCAAAACATTCTTTCGAAACGATGTTCAAAGATAAAGGCTATGTAGTTGTTTCAGACGAAGCAACAGAAAAAGTAGAAACGGTTATCACAGAGTCAATTGTTGAAGAAGAAGTTGTTAAAACTGAAACAGAAGAAACTCCAATTTCAGAAATGAATAAAGAACAGTTGATGGAATATGCAAAAGAGCATGGCATTGATACATCAAAGGCTAGAAATGTAAGAGAAGCAAGACAGATTATTCAAAAAGTTATTAGAGAAAAAAACATGGAATAACAGAAGGAGGTGCTAGCATGGATGATTTGGAAGTTTTGAGATATAACTTAAAAGAAAAACAAACACCGTATTTCTCAGACGAAGAACTGTTGTTACTTTTGAAAATGAATAACGGTGATGTAAGAAAAGCAAGTTATGAAGGACTTATCACAAAAGCAGAAGTAACAGGATTAAGTGTTAGTGGATTAACCACAAAAGACAGTTCTAGTTATTTCAAAATGTTAGCATCAAAATTCTGTGATACGAACAGTGGGGTGCTAACGTAATGTGGTTATTAAAAGAGCAAAAAGCAGTTGAAAGAGAAATAACAAGAAACGGAAGTACATACACTGTTAAGAGAAACAAAGTCGATAAATATGGAGAACCTACGCAGGAAGTTGAAGAAGTAACAACATTGCGTGGGTTGTTTCATATTTCAAAAGGTTTTATAACAAAAAATACTTCCGATGGAAGTCAAACAAAAACAAAAGGACAGCCAATGATTCTTGCATTGTGGGAAGAATGCAAAACAATTCAGAATGGTGATTTTGTTGTTATTAATGGAAATACTTATAAAATCACTGATAAAAACAATATTGAAGAATATAACATCATTGCAGATATTTCTTTGGAGGTGGTATTGAGTGACAGAAATTAGAACTGATATATCACAGCTTGAAAGATGGCTGAGCAAGGCAGAAAACAAATCAAAAGTTGCCGTTAAAATGTATGCTCAGCAGGGTGCAAATAAATTTCAAAACTATGCAAAACAAAATGCTATGTGGACTGATAGGACAGGACACGCAAGGCAAAGGTTGACAGGCTATATAGAATACTTTTCGTATAAGGTAAGAATTAATATAGCGCATGGTGTTGACTATGGTATATTCTTGGAATTGTGCAATGAACAGAGATACGCAATTCTAAACAGAACAGTGCAAGCGAACAGCAAGGAAGTATTGGATGGTTATAAGAATTTGCTGAGGTATCTTGTATGAGTATGAGCCTATTAAAAGATGCATGGGACTTGCTAAAAGATGCAGGATTTAACCCATTTATGCCTGGACAGCACAAAGGGGAATGTATTGAACCATATGTTGTTGTTAAACTTAGTGGTGTGTTACCTCTTGAAGTTAGTTCTGAGCGACCCATTTATACGTTTCTTGTTTATGTTCCCGAAAATGAATATACGAAACTTGAAACAAATGTTTTTGCGATTAAGCAGGAACTTAAAAAACTCTATCCACGCATTATGTATGCAGGGAATGAAACAGAAAGTTTTTATGATGAACAAATAAAAGCATACATGATAAGTTTTCAATATTATGGTATTAGAAAACTCGAAAACAGGTAAATAAAGGAGGAAGGAAAAATGTCTGTTACAAAAAAGAAATTGGAATCAATTCCAACTATTGATGTTTCACTCGTAGTAATTAGAGTTGAAAGTGAAACAGATGAAACAGAGTATGCAGTAGATACTGCAAGTCAGATTGCTGTTGAAGTGCAGACGGAAACTACGGATGCAATTAAACTTGTGAAATCTGGCAAGTTGTTAGCGCAGAAACCGCAGACAACAACAATTACAGGTAATCAGATTACACTTACTGATAATGTGTTCAGTCCGACATTGGCAAAAATTTTACAGGGTGGAGCAATCTCTGGAGAAGGTGATACACTTGTTTATACACCGCCAGCCGCAGGAAGTAGTAAAAAAGGTAGCGTGTTTACGCTTGATGCATATTCAGCACAATACGATGCATCTGGACAGATTGTAAGGTACGAAAAGATTAGTTATCCTAACTGTCAGGGAACACCATTCGGAGTTGGAGCGCAGGATGATACTTTCCGAGTACCAGAGTACACAATCAACTCAGCACCGAAAACAGGAGAACCGCCATATAAGATTTCGTATGTAAAAACATTACCAGATTTTTCCGAAGCAGTAGCGAAACAAATCTCAGTAGCAGATGATGAAGAAGAAACAGGTATGGTATTAGGATAAAACAAAACAAATAGAACAAAAGGAGAATAAAAACAGATGGCAACAAAAAGAACAACAGTAGAACAGAAAGTAACAAGCATACAGGATTTTATCAAACAGTCTCAAGGTGAGGTTGTAGAGTTACCCGGATTTACTTCTGAGCCTGTTTTTGTGAAACTGAAAAGACCATCACTGTTAGGTCTGGTAAAACAAGGAAAAATTCCAAACGCATTATTGACAAGAACAAATGAGTTGTTTTCTGGTGATTCAGGAATTGACCCAACAGACAATAACATGATGGCAGAACTTTCCGAAGTTCTTGAACTGATTGCAGGTGAATCTTTTGTTGAACCGACATATCAGGAAATTAAGGATGCAGGTGTGGAACTGACAGATGAACAATTAATGGCTGTTTTCAACTATTCTCAAAAAGGTGTAAAAGGTTTGGAATCCTTTCGTACAGAGTAAGAGAATAGAATCTGTAATAGCAATGTCAAAGCTGTATAAGTGTTTGCCAAGTGAGATACTTGGAATCGAAGATACTTATACAGCTTTTTGTTTCGATGAAGCCTGTTGTAATTTAATGTTGAGAATTGAAAACGAAGAAAAACCGAGATATATAGAACAGAACAAAAATGGAGAACAAAAGCTAGAATACAGCAGTTTTACAGATTTTTACAAACAATATGGACAAACTGAATAAATGGAGGTATAATATAAATGGCAGTAAATATAGGTTCAGCCGTTGCATACCTCGAATTGGACACTAGCAAGTTCTCCAAAGGTTTCAAAACTGCCTATAACGACTTGAAAGTGTTTTCAGATAAATCGGCAACGGCAGGAAACAAGCTGAGAGGATTAGGTAGTACTTTTGATTCTGTAGGTAAATCATTAACAAAAACGGTAACAGTACCGCTTGTAGGAATTGGAACAGCGGCGGCAAAAACAGCGGCACAATTTGATAGTCATATGTCAGAAGTAAAAGCTATCTCAGGAGCAACAGGAGAACAGTTTACACAACTCCGTAACAAAGCAATTGAAATGGGAGCGAAAACAAAGTACTCAGCTTCTGAGAGCGCACAAGCGTTTAAATATATGGCAATGGCAGGATGGGATACAAAAGATATGTTGAATGGCATTTCTGGTGTTATGAATCTTGCCGCCGCTTCTGGTGAAGACCTTGCAAGTGTTTCAGATATAGTAACTGATGCAATGACAGCTTTTGGATTGTCAGCAGATGGTACAACAAAAGTTATTAAAAATGGACTTACAGTAGAAGTTTCGAATGCGACACATTTTGCAGATGTATTGGCTCAGGCTTCGAGAAAGTCAAACACTAATGTTGCTATGATGGGAGAAACATTCAAGTATGTTGCGCCAGTAGCAGGAGCGTTAGGTTATAGTGTAGAAGATACAGCGGTAGCAATTGGATTAATGGCGAATAGTGGTATCAAAGCATCACAAGCTGGAACAACACTTAGAACGTTATTAACCAACATGGCGAAACCAACTGATACAATGCAGTCAGCTATGGATTATCTTGGTATTTCGCTTGAAACAACAGACGGAAAAATGAAAAGTTTTTCTGAGGTTATGCAGGATTTACGGAAGTCTTTCGGACAGTGTAAAATGCCGATGGACACGTTCAAAAAGAAGTTAGCGGAAATTGAAAAACAACATGAAAGCGGTGAAATAACAGAAAAGAAATATAATGCCGCTGTTGAAGACCTTACTAAAAAAGCATATGGAGCAGAAGGAGCATTAAAAGCTAACTTGGCGGCTTCATTGGCAGGAGCGCAAGGAATGTCTGGTTTGTTAGCAATCGTAAACGCAACAGACGAGGATTTTCAAAATCTAACAGATTCTATTAATAATTGTGATGGTGTATCTCAGGATATGGCAGATACAATGAATGATAATTTGAATGGTGCTGTTACGTTGTTGAAAAGTGCTGTAGAATCTGCATTGATTTCTATAGGTGATAGATTTACACCTATTATCAGAAAGTTGGCAGAAAACATAACAGGACTTGTAGAAAAGTTCAATGGTTTGTCAGATGAACAAAAAGACCAGATTATAAAATGGGGATTAATTGTTGCCGCAGTCGGCCCGAGTTTGATAGTATTTTCAAGTGTAACAAAACTTTTAGCCAATGTTGCAGATGGTTTCAAATTGGCGAAAGATGCAATATTTGGTTTTGAGAAAGTTTTAAAACGAGGAACGTTTGAACTTGGAAAAGTTACAACATATACGAAACAAATCCCCGGATTACTTGATAACATGAAGTTGGCAGTAAATACAAACGTAGAAGGATATGGATTGCTAGGCGGTTCGTTAAGAAGTGTGGGACAAGCATTTTCGTTCATTATTTCAAAAATCAACCCAGTTGTTGTTGTGATAACATTATTAGTTGCATCGTTCGCAACATTATGGAAAACAAATGAAGAATTCAGAAACAAAGTCATTGGAATATGGGAACAGGTAAAAGGAAAGTTTCAAGAATTTTCAGATGCAATCACAGAAAAGATAAATGCACTAGGATTTAATTTTAAAGACATAACAGATGTAATCAAAGGAGCATGGGAAGGATTTGCAAATGTTATAGCTTCGCCAATTATAACAAATGCTTTACAGCGTATCGCAGATACTTTTGGAAATGTTTTGGATTTTATCTTAGGTGCAGTTGATACGTTACTTGGTTTGTTTACAGGAAACCATGAACAATTCATTAGCGGTATCAAAGAAATGCTGTCTGCGATTTCAAATGAAATTTTGGATGGTGTAAAAAACATTGGTTCGCTTGTAGGAGAGTTATTAGCGAATGTCCTTGAACTGTTCGGATTTGACAAAGCGGCTGATGTTGTTAGAACATTCTTTACTGAAACATTTCCGAAAGCAATTGAAGGAGCGAAAGATAAAATTAAAAGTTCCATTTCAAGTGCGATTGATGCTATTATGAGTTTTTCAGATGGTGTTACCGAAAATTTCAATAAAGCTGTTGAAGGTATTAAAAATTTTGCAAGTAATGTCAAAGAGTTCTGGACGGAAAAAGTACCTGATGCTTTTAGGAGTGGCAAGGACAAAGTTGTAGAAGTTGTTACAGGAATTAAGGATAAAATCAAAGAAGGTTTTACACGTGCGCTTGATGCGATAAAACAATTTGGAACAAATGTTAAAACATTTTTCACACAAACAATACCAGAAGCATTTGTTAGTTTTGTAACCGAAACCGTACCGAATTTTGTGCAATCGGTTGTAACATTTTTTGAAACATTGCCAGAGAAAATTGGTTTTGCTATAGGTCAATTTTTAGGTAAGTTATATGTGTTCGGCTCTGATATGATAGCATGGGCGGCAGAAGCTATACCTAGCTTGATTGATTCAATTGTAACATTCTTTGCAGAGTTACCGGGTAAAATTTGGGATTGGTTACAGAATACAATCGAGAAAATTAAAACATGGGGAGCGGCAATGAAAGATGCCGCAGTAATGTTTACACAAAACACGATTGATTCAGTTGTTAATTGGTTTATGCAATTGCCGGGTAAAATTTGGACTTGGTTACAAAATGTTATCACAAAAATCAATACTTGGGGTTCAAATATGCTGAGTAGTGCGAGGACTTCAACGCAGAACATGGTAAATACAGCGGTGACAATAATTTCACAGTTGCCGGGTAAATTTTGGTCTTGGTTACAAAACACGATTTCAAAAATTTCATCATGGGGCGGTAATATGGTTTCGTCTGGTAGAACAGCAATAACTAATTTTATCAGTTCTGTGATTGATACGCTTGCATCTTTGCCGGGTAAGGTTTGGAGTATTTTGCAACAAATTCCTAGCAAAGTTTCCAGTCTTGGCAGTACATTATACAGTGCAGGGCGGTCAGCGTTTTCTAGATTGTGGGACGGAATAAAGTCGATTGGCAGTAGTATTTTGGGATGGGTACAAGGTTTTGCAAGCAAAATTGGAAGTCTTGTAAGTAGTATCGTTTCTGGTTTTCAGAGCATTGTTGGAAAATCTAACGAAGCAAGGTCAGCCGCCGCTTCTGTGAATGGACACCATGCGAATGGACTCGATTATGTTCCATTTAACGGTTATACAGCTTATTTGCACAAGGGTGAAAGAGTTCTGACAAAACAGGAAAATGAAGCATATACAAGAGGTAGAACGTCACAAGGCGATACGTTCAATTTCTATAATACAAAGCCGAATGCATACGAATATGCTAGACAAATGAAAAAAGCGAAAAAAGAATTGATGGAAGGATTTTAAAGGAGGTGTATAACATTGATAGATTTTATAACATTAAGAAATTTCACAAGACTGGAAAGTGTTGAAATCAAAAAAGACGGAAGAAATTTCGTGTTAGATTCAATCGACTGGGATGCACCTTCCGTTGAAACAAATGTCTATAGAGTTCCGTATCAGATTGGAAGTACATTGAGTAATGTTATCGTAGGAACAAGAAAAATAACTATTATAGGTTATATCATAGCGAATACTATGGACATAGATACGCATGGTCTTACATGGGATGAGTATTTCCAAAAACAAAAGGAAGAAATTGAAACAAATAAAGAATTTTTAAATGACATGATTTCTATTTACGAGGAAATTCTTATCGAAGTAGACGGATATTATTTGAAAGGTTATCCAACACATCCTGTAAAATATTCTGATACAGAAGAAGAAAACAACGAAGTGTTGTGTAAGTTTTCGATTGAAATAGAATGTTTTGACCCAACGTTTTATAAAGACAGTATAGTGGCACATTTGGCGTATGTTTCGCCAATGTTTCATTTTCCACTTATTTTTACAGAAGATAAAAGCGACGAATATA
>ULYD01037943.1_pt1 | contig 13225 bp, 8 predicted proteins | sample 1961831 | NCBI WGS metagenome assembly ULYD01 (sample SAMEA4835854, study PRJEB28245) | human gut metagenome | biome: gut microbiome; material: fecal sample | place: Denmark | collected 2008 | reverse complement strand
CGCACAGCGGGCGGGAAGCCGCTGGATTATCCCGGAGAATGCGGAAAAGCCTTCCGATGCCAGAATCCGAAGCGGAAAATATATCAAAAAGCCGACAGAGGAAAGGGGGACATAACCAATGGAAAACACCTTTTTACCCGGTACTGTCCGGGAGCGCATTGCCGATCTGATGAAATACCATAAAGTATCCCAGACAGACCTTGCGCTGAAAATCGGCTGCGGAGACAGCTTACTCAGCCGGTTTCTGACCGGAAAGACGGACAAGCTCGGAGACGAGAATATCATCCGTATTGCCAGAGCTTTTAATGTCTCCACCGACTTTCTTTTAGGCATAACCAATGTCCCTGATAAAAAGAATTATGCCATTGACGAGCTTGGCTTATCTGCACAGGCGGCAAGAAACCTCTATGCCGGAAAAGCAAACGCTCAGGTAGTCAATTACCTGCTGGAAAGCCCTCGTTTTCTTGATTTGACCTACATATTGGAGCAGTATTTCAACGATACGGTTGCCGCCGGGTATGCTGCACAGAACCAGCTATATACGACTATCAGCAGCCTGACGCGGAAAACGGTAAAAACGGAAGCTGGCGAACAAGCTGCACGGGACATCGCACATCTGAGAACATCAGTTTATCAAGCTGACCTTGCCACCATTGAAAATCAGTTTATGCTGGCGGTCAAGGAAGTGAAAAAGGAAATCGGCAATGACTTTGCCGCCATGCAGTCGATGACCGCAGAGCAAGCTAAAAGAATGTTTACAGAGGTTGCAAAGGGACAGGATATGACAAATCCAACCATTACACCGGAGCAGGTATCTGATCTGATTATCGGCAGTGTAGCTGGCTTGGATGGTGTCAATCGGGATGCGTTGAATACACTTGGACAGGCGTTGACAGGCTTTTTCCAGACCACCTTAGAGCAAGCCTCATCACAGGAGAAGGACGATGAAGAAACAGGATAATGAGCAGCTCTGTGCGCTGGCGCAGAAAGGGGACACAGAGGCTCGTGACCTTCTTCTGAAAAACAATCTGGGTTTCATCCGCAAAACCGCCAATGAGATTTATTTGAAATCCAATCTGGCAGAGAGCAATCTCAGTACAGAAACCAGCGATCTGGAACAGGAGGGCTGCCTCGGTCTGCTGACCGCCATTCCCCTCTTTGACAGCAGTAAGGGCATCAAGTTTTTGACTTACGCCGCCCCGTTCATCCGCAACACCATGACCGACCTGATACGGAATGTTTTCTCCCAATATGAGCAGAGAATGACCAGCACCACAGACGGACTTGCCTTGCAGAAAATCCGGTTGGATGAGATCCTTCCCGGTGAGGAACGGCTGCTGCGCATTGAAGCTATTGCGGATCCGACCGTCAAGTCTCCGGAACAGATTTATGTGGACAAAGAAACCATGCGTGAGCTGTACGAAGGTTTGGGCAGACTTTCCGAGCGTGAGCAAGCCTATCTGCTGTACCGCTATGGCTTTACGGACGATGTGGAGCATACGATGATCGGCTCAGCAATTCATTTCAATCTGAGAGAGAGCCGTGCAAAGACATTGGAAGATACTGCAATGGATAACCTCTGGCTGGAACTGCCGTGGTGGTTTTAGTGTGTCGCTGCGGCGGGACGAGGGCTGTATATACCTCTGCTTCCTTCTCCGGCCAGTCGGATTTTGCTTCTCAAAAATCCTGCATTTGTGTCACCTTGGTGTCACAAAACCCGCCTGTCCTACTGACGCAGAAAAGTGTCCGCCAACCGCTATCTGCCCGTACAGCAGATGGCGAAGCCAGCCCCTTTCCCGCGTCAGCCGAAAGCAAAGGTATAACACACTAGACTTTGCGAAGCAAAATCGTGTGCCAACAGGGATGCTGCGCGCCCCTATTGGAAACCCAGCGTCAAAGAGGAGTCTCCCCTCTGAACTCCCCATATTTTCTTCGCAGATGGGTATCCAAACTACAAAAATGCAGTTTGGAACGCCTGCTCAGAAAATGCAAAAGGAAGTCCGTGCCAATGAGGGGCGGACTTCCTTTTTTACTGACAATCTGAAATTGCGATAGCGCGACTTTCAATTGCCAACGCCAGCGAGAAGTCGGGATGCATAATTCCCAACGCTTTTCTATCAGAGCATCTTTTTGGTTTTCCTCACATACAGTACGATTGCCAAAAGCAACGACAGAACATCTGCTACCGGCTGTGCCCAGATCAGTCCTGTTTCGTGAAAGATCGCCCCGAGGATGAACATAGCCGGAATGTAGATAAGCCCCTGACGGGAGATATTGACGATCAGGGATTCCGTTGCCGCGCCGAGGGCTTGCAGCGCGTTGACCAGCACATAGAATACGCCAAACAGGATACTGGTACAAAGGAGAATGTGGGCAAAGGAAACGCCATAGTCATACGCCGCCGCATCCGTGAGGAATACGCTGACGATCTGTCCGGTGAAGAGGTAGCAGATCAGCGTCAGCACGGCACTAAGCAAAAAGGCAAATATCAGCGAGAATTTAAGGGAACTTCTGTAACGCTCCCAGTTTTTCGCACCGACACAATAACCGAGCAGCGGCTGAACGCCCTGCCCAAGTCCGATACAGACCATGCTTGTCATCATTGTGACCTTCATGGCAACGCCCACACCGGCTACCGCCATATCACCGTATTTTGCCATCTGACTGTTCATGAGGATGCTGGAAAGGCTCATCAGAAGATTTCCCAAGGCAGCAGGAATGCCGATTGCCAGAACGCCGGAGGCTACCTTTTCCTTCACGGAAAAGTCCTTGAGGCTGATGCTGAGGGAGGACGAGCCTTTCAGGAAGTAGACAATGTAATATCCCGCGCCCACCACATTTCCGATAACGGTTGCAATGGCTGCACCGGCAATGTTCCAGCCGAACACAAGAATCATAATGGGGTCAAGAATGACATTCAAGAGATTTCCCAAAAGCTGCCCCATCATCGCCTTGCCGGACTGTCCCTCGGCACGAATGACATTAGAGTAGCAGTTGGCGATCAGGACAAACGGACCGGAGCAGCTTACAATCGTCAGATAGGTTCTCGCATAGTCCCAGGTTTCCGCGCTTGCGCCGATCAGCGCAAGGATCTGATCCATGAAAATCAGGAACAGTGCAGACATCAGCACTCCGACAGCAACACAGCTCCACATACAGAATGAGCAGACCTTTTTTGCGTAGTTCTTCCGTCCTTCGCCCAAGGCGCGGGAGATCACCGATGTGCCGCCGATACCGAAGACCGTTCCCACAGACATAAACAGCAAGAAAACTGGCGTGGCAAGGGAAACTGCCGCCACTTGCAGATCGTCATGGGTCTGCCCGATAAAGAACGTGTCCGCCAGATTGTAGATCAGCACCATGAGCATCGCCGCCATTGCGGGCAGTGCGTTTTGTAAAACCGCTTTGCGAATCGGTGCCTTCGCAAAGACTTCCAATGATTTATTGTTTTCCATATTTTTCTCCATTCCGATAGCGTGCTTTCATTTTATCCTAAAAGATCCCCACCGACACCCGTGAGTAATTGTTATTCCAGCTCAAATGCGCCGGTATAAAGCTGATAATAGGTGCCCTTTTCAGCAATCAGCTTTTCGTGATTGCCTCGTTCGATGATGTGTCCATGGTCAAGCACCATGATTACGTCCGCGTTCTGTACTGTAGACAGGCGATGGGCGATGACAAACACCGTCCGTCCTTTCATCAGCTTGTCCATGCCTCCCTGTACCAACGCTTCGGTTCGGGTATCAATGGAGGAGGTCGCCTCGTCCAGAATCATCACCGGCGGGTCGGACACCGCAGCGCGGGCAATGGAGATAAGCTGCCGCTGCCCCTGACTAAGACCGCTGCCGTCACCTTTCAGAACCGTATCGTATCCCTGCGGCAGCATCCGGATGAAACCGTCCGCATTTGCCAGCTTTGCAGCCGCGATACATTCCTCATCGGTGGCATCCGGATTTCCGTAGCGCAGGTTTTCCATCACCGTTCCGGTAAAGAGGTTCACCTCCTGCAAGACAATGCCCAGACTGCGGCGCAGGTCGGCTTTTCTGATCTTATTGATATTGATGCCATCATAGCGGATCTTGCCGTCATCAATGTCGTAAAAGCGATTGATCAAGTTGGTAATAGTCGTCTTGCCCGCGCCCGTTGCACCAACAAAAGCGATTTTCTGTCCCGGCTCCGCATAAAGGGAAATGTCATGCAGAACGGTCTTGTCCGGCGTATAGCCGAAGTCCACATGGTCAAATACAACGCGCCCCTCCAGCTTGGTATAGGTCAGCGTTCCATCGTGATGCGGATGCTTCCACGCCCACATTCCGGTATGCTTTTCAGTTTCCCGCAGCTCGCCGTTCGTTTCCTCGACGTTCACCAGCGTTACATAGCCCTCGTCGGTTTCCGGCTGCTCATCCATGAATGCAAAGATGCGGGAAGCGCCTGCCAGCGCCGTCACAATGGAGTTGAACTGGTTGGAAATCTGAGAGATGGGGTTGTTGAAATTGCGGGAAAGCGTCAGGAAAGAAGCGATTGCGCCAAGTGTCAGCGCCCCCGTTCCCTGCAAACCGATGTTGGTACCGCCGGAAATTGCCATATAGCCGCCCAATATCGCAATAATGACATACTGCACATAGCCAAGGGCATTCATCATAGGCATCATGGAGTTGGCGTAGCCGTTGGCACTGGCGGCGGCAGTTGCCCACGTGCGGTTTTTTTCGGCAAGCTCCTTTTTTGCGGTTTCCTCATGGCAGAAAACCTTAATGACCTTCTGCCCGTTTACCATTTCCTCCACATAACCGTTGACATCCGCGAGCGTTTTTTGCTGCATCACGAAGAAAGCACCGATCTTCCCGGTGATCTTCTTGACGAGCTGCAAGATGAGCAGCATCACCAGCACGGCGACCAGCGTCAGATAAAAACTGACATAGAGCATACAGACAAATACCGCCACGATGGTAAAGACCGAGGAAATGAGCTGCGCCATGGACTGCGCGATCATTTGACGAAGGGTGTCGGTGTCGTTGGTATAAAGGCTCATAATATCGCCGTGCGTGCGGGTATCAAAGGCGCGGATGGGAAGCCGCTGCATTTTTTCAAACATTTCGTCCCGAATCTTTTTCAGCGTTCCCTGCGCAATGGTTACCATGACACGGTTATAAAAAAGCGTGGCAAGAACACCAATCAGATAGACTGCGCCGATCACGACCAGCATTTTCAAAAGCGGTGTGAATACCGGGGCAGAGCTTGTGAGCAGCGGCGCGATATAATCGTCAATCAGAGATTGCAGGAACAGTGCCGATGCAGCGGACGCTATGGCACTGAGCAAAATGCAAATCACCACGAAAATCAGCTGTCCCTTATAGTCCTTCATATAGGAAAGCAGCCGCCGCAGGGTCTTAGTATTAAATTGCTGCTTCTGCATCGTATCTCCTGAAACCTTTCCGTTTTTCTTATTCATGGTCGCTGTCTCCTTTCTTCTGGGATTCATACACTTCTCTGTAAATATCGCATGTTTTCAGCAATTCATCATGCGTTCCCCACGCTGCGATTTTGCCCTCGCCCATGACAACGATCCGATCGGCGTGCTGGACGGAACTGACACGCTGTGCAATAATGATTTTGGTCGTATCCGGGATAAACTCCGCAAAAGATTTTTGGATGGACGCATCCGTTTTGGTATCAACAGCAGAAGTAGAGTCGTCCAGAATCAGCACCTTGGGTTTCTTCAAAAGTGCGCGGGCGATGCAAAGCCGCTGCTTCTGACCGCCTGATACATTGGCGCCGCCCTGCTCGATATAGGTATCGTACTTGTCAGGAAAGCTCTGAATGAACTCATCCGCACAGGCAAGGCGACAGGTTTCCTCAATTTCTTCGTCCGTGGCGCTTTCATTGCCCCAACGCAGATTTTCTTTGATTGTGCCGGAGAACAGTTCGTTCTTTTGCAGCACCATGGCAACGGCATTGCGTAATACGTCTAAATCATATTTACGCACATCCACGCCGCCCAACAATAACTGACCGGAACTTACGTCATAGAGCCGCGGAATGAGCTGTACGAGACTGGACTTGGAAGAGCCTGTGCCGCCGATGATCCCTACCGTCTGCCCGGACTCAATCGACAGGTTAATATCGTTAAGTACCTTTTTGTCGGTCTTGGTCGAGTAAGCAAAGTCCACATGCTCAAAGCAAACAGAGCCGTCCCTGACTGTCATGACCGGGTCAGTGGGATCGTCAATATCCGTTTTTTCCTCCAACACTTCCGCAATGCGGCGGGCAGATGCAAGAGAAATGATAATCATGGCAAAGACCATAGAAAGCATCATCAGTGCCATCAGAATCTGTGTTGCATAGGAGAAGAGTGCTGTCAGGTCGCCGGTGGTCATGCCCAGTGCGGCGTTGTTGCCGCTGGCAACGATCGCTTTTGCCCCGATCCACGAAATCAGGATCATGCAGGCGTACATGAAAAACTGCATAATGGGCGAGTTAAACGCCAACAGTCGTTCTCCGGCTGCATAACCCTCATAGATGCTCTGAGAAATGCCTTTGAATTTTTTGATCTCGTGATTTTCCTGATTGAAGGACTTCACCACACGGATGCCCCGGACATTTTCCTGAACAACATTGTTCAGCTCGTCGTAGGTGTGGAACACCCGGGTAAAAATCGGCCCGACCTTGCAGATGATCAAAAGCAGCAGCAGTGCCATAATGGGAATGACCGCAAGGAAAATGAGTGCAACAGTCGTGTTGATGTGGAAAGACACGATCATGGCAAATACCAGCATAACAGGACCACGCACTGCCATGCGGAGCAGCATTTGATAGGCATTCTGAATATTGGTCACATCGGTGGTCAGACGGGTGACGATAGACGCAGTAGAGAACTTATCAATGTTGGAAAAGGAAAAGGTCTGCACGTTGTCGTACATATCCTGCCGCAGATTGGCAGAAAAGCCCACCGAGGTTTTCGCCGCAATGTGTGCAGAAAGAACGCCTGTCAGTAATTGCAGCGCAGCAAAAATCAGAATGACAATACCAAATTTCCAGACGGCTGCCATGTTCCCCAAGTCGATGCCCTGGTCAATCAAATCCGCCATACGGAGCGGAATGAGAATTTCAAAGGCTGCCTCCAGAACAGAGAGCAGAATGGTGAGTATGGAGCCTTTCTTGTATTCCCGCAGGCTCCCCAATAAGGTTTTTATCATATTGAACCTCCTATTCGTTTATGTGTAGTGCGCTACACTTTGGAGCTATATAAAAGCCGATCGTGAACCGGCTTTTACGTCAAATGTTCTGCAACGGTCAGCAGCAAATCTCTCAAGTGCTCACGATCCTCCGGGGAAAGGGGGGCTAACAGCATTTCCTCGTTTTCCAGCTGATTCCGCTGCATATCCTTGTCGATGGCCTCTGCCTGCGGCGTCAGTTTGACATACTTATTGCGCCCATCTTCGCAGGGCCAGCATGTTACATAGCCATTCTGCTCCATGCGGGAAACCAAGCCCACAACGGTCGGATGAGCAACGTCCAAAAAGGTTTCGATTTCTTTCTGCGTTGCCTGCCCGCCCCGGCTGCTCAGATACAGAAATACCCGGCATTGGGACATCGTTAAATTGAATTGCTTTAATTCCGCATCGGCTCTCGCCGCCAGCTTATCATTGATGCTCTTGATGAGGTATCCGACATCGTTCTTCATCACTGAGATTCACCTCTGTATGTAGCATGCTACACACGATAACAAAAAAACATCAGAATGTCAAGGACATTTTTTGAAAAGTTACAAACAGAGAAAACCGCCGCATGACTTAGCCACACAGCGGTTTCTCAAAAGTATTATTTGATCATTCCATAGTATCGTAATGCTTCCATAATCGCTTTTTCTTTTTCCGGCGGGCATTGGGGCTGCTTAGCATCCTCAGACTTTGGCTTGTTGTAATTCTCACGTTCAATAATACCGCATTTCTGCTTTACCTGTGCGATATACAAGCTGCTGACCTTCAAGCCGCTATGTTCAAGAACGTAATCCTTGATCTGCCCATAGGTTGCCATCCCTCGTTTATCCTGCACCAACTCCTCAACATCCACATCAATGTTGATATGTACTGCCGGTTTTCTCAGAATTAACTGACATACCGTCTCGACATGCGGCGTCTGCGGGAACATATCCACGGCCAGCGCCTGCGTGAGCGTGTAGCCGCGCTGTGTGAGCAGCTTCACGTCGCGTGCGAGCGTGCCCGGGTCGCAGGAGACATAGACGATGCGCGGCGGCTGCATGGATACCATCGCGTCAATAGCCTCCGGCTGCATACCCTTGCGCGGGGGATCGACCACGATGCAGTCCGGACGGATACCGCGCTGCGCGAGCTCCGCTGCGGCAGCACCGGCATCCGCGCAGAGAAACTCTACATTTTCCATGCCGTTTCGTTCCGCATTTCGGCGCGCATTCTCGATTGCCTCCGGCACGATCTCCGCGCCGATGACGTGCGCAGCCTTTCGTGCCAGACACAGACTGATCGTCCCTGCACCGCAGTACAGGTCGAGCACACGGTCAGAGGGCGCATTGACGGCATACTCCACCGCGCGCTCATACAGCCGCTCTGCCTGTACGGGGTTGACCTGATAAAACGCCTGCGGCGAGAGCGTGAACGTCAGTCCGCAGAGCCGGTCGGTCAGCTCGGGTACACCCCAGAGCGTATAAAAATCCCCGGCAAGCACGACATTGCCCTTTTGCTTGTTGATATCGAGCACAATGCCGGTCAGCTCCGGGCAATGCTCGCGCAGGTATGCAACAAGTTCCTCCGTCTGCGCGCCGAAGCCGCGTGCAGAGACGATGCAAAGCACGGCGTCGGGCGTGTGCATGGCGCAGCGCGTGAACAGGTGGCGCACCGTGCCGCGCCCGGTCTGCTCATCATAGGGGACGATGCCACGCAGATTCATCCAGTCGCAGACCGCCTGCGCCGCCTTGTCCGCGAGCGGGAGCTGGAGCAGACACTGTTCAACCGGCGTGACATCGTGGCTGGATGCGCGATAAAAGCCCTTGACCACGCGGCCGTCTTTCATACCGACGGCGTAAATCGCCTTATTGCGATAGCAGAGCGGGTATTCCATGCCGATGATATCCTGCAACGGCGTCGAAACGCCGCCGATGCGTGTGAGCGCATCGTTGACACGCGCGCGCTTCATGCGCAGCTGTTCGCCGTAATCCATGTGCTGCAGGCTGCAGCCACCGCAGGTGCGGTAGACAGGGCAGGGCGGCTCTGTGCGCGCAGCGGCAGGGGACAGGCACTGCTCCGCCTTGCCGTAAACGGCGGCCGACGTGACCTTGAGGATGCGCACCTGCCACGTCTCGCCGACAAGCGCGCCTTTCACAAACACGGCGCGCCCGGCGATGTGACACACACCGGCGCCTTCGGACGTGTACCCGGTGATCTCGGCGGTGTGCAGTTGGTTTTTTGCAAGCTGGTCCATGGTTTTATTCCGTTTCCTGACCGGAGATGTGCATATATTCGTCATACGTGCAGCGGCGGTCAATGATGCCGTCCGGTGTGATCTCAATGATGCGGTTGGCGACCGTCTGCGTGAGCTGGTGGTCGTGGCTGGTAAAGATAATGTTATACGGGAAAGCGTCCATACCGTTATTGAGCGCTGCGATGCTTTCGAGGTCAAGGTGGTTCGTCGGCTGGTCAAAGACGAGGAAGTTTGCGCCGGAGAGCATCATCTTCGAGATCATGCAGCGCACCTTCTCGCCGCCGGAGAGGACCTTGACCTGCTTGTACACATCGTCGCCGGAAAAGAGCATCCGGCCGAGGAACGTGCGCAGGTAGCTCTCACGCTTATCCGCGGAGAACTGGCGCATCCAGTCGATGAGGTCATAGTCGCAGTTTTCAAAATAGCTGTTGTGATCCTTGGGGAAGTAGGCCTGCGTGGTCGAAACGCCCCACTTGACCGTGCCCTCATCCGGTTCTTCGTCGCCCATGAGGATCTTGAAGAGCATCGTCACGGCAAGCTCGTTCTTACCGAGGATGGCGATCTTGTCCTCCTTGCCGACGATAAAGCTCACGTGGTTGAGCAGCTTTTCACCGTCGACGGTCTTGCTGATATCCGTCACGAACAGGCGATCCTTGCCCGGCTCGCGCTCCGCCTTGAAGCCGACCCACGGATAGCGGCGGCTGGAGGCGGGCATATCCTCAACGGCGATCTTCTCGAGCAGCTTGCGGCGGGACGTTGCCTGACGGGACTTGGACTTGTTGGCGGAGAACCGTGCGATGAACGCCTGCAGCTCCTGGATCTTCTGTTCGGCGCGCTTGTTCTGATCCTTGACGAGCTTCTGCATCAGCTGGCTCGACTCGTACCAGAAGTCATAGTTGCCGACGTACATCTTGATCTTGCCGTAGTCGATATCGACGATGTGCGTGCAGACGTTATTGAGGAAGTAACGGTCGTGCGACACGACGAGCACGGTGCCGTCGTAATCCATCAGGAAATCCTCCAGCCAGACGACGCTCGCAAGGTCGAGGTTATTCGTCGGCTCGTCGAGCAGGATGATGTCCGGGTGGCCGAAGAGCGCCTGCGCAAGCAGGACCTTTACCTTCAGGCGCGGATCCATGTCGGACATCATGGTCTCATGAAACTCCGGCGAGACGCCCAGCCCCTGCAGGATGCGCGAGGCGTCAGACTCCGCCTCCCAGCCGCCGAGATCCGCAAACTCCTCCTCAAGCTCGGAGGCGCGGATGCCGTCTTCGTCCGTCATCTCGTCCTTTGCGTAGATGGCGTCCTTCTCCTTGCCGCAGTCATACAGGCGCTGATTGCCCATGATCACCGTGTCCATGACGGTATAGGCGTCATACATCGTCTGATCCTGCTTGAGCACAGACATTCTTGCCTTGGGATCGATATGCACGCTGCCGGAGCTCGGCTCGAGCTGACCGGAGAGGATCTTCAGGAATGTGGATTTTCCGGCGCCGTTTGCGCCGATGATGCCGTAGCAATTACCGGGGGTGAACTGCAGGTTTACCTTGGAAAACAGCGGTGCGCCGCTGTACTGCAGCGAGAGGTCATCAACAGTGATCATTTGGGAAACTCCTTCGTTACGTTCAAAATATATATAATAAATCAGTATAGCATACTTTGGACTGTTTGAACAGCAGATTTACACACGAACAGAGCCGGCGATGATCACCGGCTCTGCTGATCTTTATTTTGCAAGCACTTTTTTCAGCCGTGCATAGCGGGGAAGACCGTTTTCCACAGGGATCTCAGGCACGCCCTGAATGAGCGGCAGGGCATAGTCGATAAAGTCCTGTGTGACATTGTTGCCCTCCGGGACGATCCATTCGACCGGCACTTTCTTCTCGTAGTTAGCGACGTCGGCCAGCGGAACAAGCTCCATGCGGCAGGTATATTTTCCGTCGACCATTTCACGCATGAGGGCGACCATCTTGCCGGTTTCGCCGGCGATGGCAGCCTCAACCGCCGTTTTACCGGCAGCAAATGCCTCGTCAATATCGGTCTGAGATGCCAGATGCGCACCTGCGCGCTGCAGCAGCGAGAGTTCGATGCCGCGGACCTTTGCGTGCTCGCGCTCTTTGAGTGCCTGTGCCAGACGCGCAGCCAAACCACCGAGCTGCGCGTGGCCGAAACCGTCTGTTGCGGAGGCCTTCGCCTCGGACACGAACGAGCCGTCGGCATAGTGGATGCCCTCGGAGACAGCAATCAGCACGCTGTTCTTCTGCTCATAAACACGATGCACATCGGCAAAGAACCGCTCCATATCAAAGTCCACCTCCGGCAGGTAGACCAGATCGGGTCCGGAACCGCAGTATGTCGCCAGTGCAGCGCTGCCGGCCAGCCAACCGGCATGACGCCCCATGATCTCGATGACCGTGATCGTACCGTTATCATACACGCGGCAGTCCTTGGAGACCTCCATGCACGATGTTGCTATGTACTTGGCGGCACTGGCATAGCCAGGGCAGTGGTCAGTGCCGAAGAGGTCATTGTCGATCGTCTTGGGCACGCCCATCACGCGGCACTCCCAATCGTGCGCCTGCATATAGCGGCTGATCTTATTGCAGGTATCCATGGAGTCATTGCCGCCGTTATAGAAGAAATAGCGTATGTCGTATTTCTGAAAAATCTCCAGAATGCGCCGATAATCCGTATCGTCCGCTTCCGGGTCGGCCATCTTGTAACGGCAGGAGCCCAATTCCGACGACGGTGTGTGCAGCAGCAGACGGAGCTCATCCGGATCCTCCTGACGGATGTCATACAGACGGTCATCCAGAACCCCGCGGATACCATGCGCCGCGCCGTAAACATTGGTGATGGCATCCGATTCCAATGCGGTCTTGAGCACGCCGTAAGCGCTGGCGTTGATGACAGCAGTCGGCCCTCCGGACTGCCCAAAGATACACGCACCCTTCAATATACCGGACATAGCTTACCTCCACAAATTCACAAAATTGATAGATTTTAAGGGAACATTGAATTCTGCTATTGATATTATCTCGAAACATGTGTAAAATGAATTGAACCCCTTATCGGGGACATTCATTTTATCACTGTTCCTTATATTATATGAAAGAGAGTTGACTTGTCAATGTCGATTGTTACTTCTCAGGAAATGTTTGCAAAAGCGTATGCCGGCGGCTACGCCATCGGTGCGTTCAATGTGAATAACATGGAGATCATTCAGGGTATCACTGAGGCCGCAAAGGAGTGCAACGCTCCGGTGATCCTGCAGGTATCCTCCGGTGCACGCAAATATGCCAATCGCACGTATCTGGTCAAGCTTGTGGAGGCTGCCGTGATCGAGACCGGTCTGCCGATCTGTCTGCATCTGGATCATGGCGATTCGTTCGAGCTGTGCAAGTCCTGCGTGGATGACGGATTTTCGTCCGTCATGATCGACGCCTCGTCCAAACCGTTTGAAGAGAATATCGCGCTGACGCGTCAGGTCGTGGAATATGCACACGCGCATGGCGTCGTTGTCGAAGCGGAGCTTGGCACGCTGGCCGGTATTGAAGATGATGTGAAGGTCAAGGCTGAGGACTCGTCCTACACGCGCCCGGAGGATGTGCAGGAGTTCGTTGAACGCACCGGCTGTGATTCGCTGGCCATCGCCATTGGCACGAGCCACGGCGCTTATAAGTTCAAACCCGGAACGAAGCCGCAGCTGCGCTTTGACATTCTGGAGGAAGTGTCCGAGCGTCTGCCTGGCTTCCCGATTGTGCTGCACGGC
>ULYD01061420.1_pt1 | contig 13279 bp, 10 predicted proteins | sample 1961831 | NCBI WGS metagenome assembly ULYD01 (sample SAMEA4835854, study PRJEB28245) | human gut metagenome | biome: gut microbiome; material: fecal sample | place: Denmark | collected 2008 | reverse complement strand
AGATCGTACAGATTGATTTGTCACAGCCGGAAGAAGACTTTTCCAAATATCAGTTTGAGGAAGAGGACGTCTGCGTTGTGGCAATGCCCTCTTTTGGCGGCAGGGTGCCGGCCATTGCATCCCAGCGTCTGGGTCAGATGACAGCGAAAAAGGCAAAAGCTGTTTTAATGGCAGTATATGGTAATCGGGAGTTTGAAGACACTCTGGCAGAGATGGAAGATGTGCTGTCAGAAGCAGGATTTGAGTGTGCGGCGGCAGTCAGCGCCATTGCAGAACACTCCATTGTGGGCCAGTACGGGGCCGGACGGCCAGACGAGAAAGACCAGGCGCAACTGGCAGAGTTTGGAGAAACAATCAAAGCGCATTTAGCTGCAGAGAAGAGTAGAAAGCAGGAACTGACCGGACAGGAACACACAGACTGGATTCCAGGCAACCGGCCATATAAAAAACTTGGCGTAGTGCCTATGAAGCCTCAGACAGACGATGATTGCCTGAAATGCGGAACCTGTGCAGCAAAATGTCCGGTTCAGGCCATTCCTGTGGAACGCCCCTGGGAAACGGATGAGGAAAAATGTATTTCCTGTATGAGATGTGTAAAAATCTGTCCAGCCCATGCCAGAAAGCTGGATCCAGAGAAACTGGCTGGACTGGCAGAACGACTGAAAAATGTGTGCGCCGGACGGAAAGAAAATCAACTTTATCTAAGATAAGTGTTATATAGCATTTAAGAGGACTGCTTCATCAGGCGGAGTACATAAACAAATGTATAAACAGCCATGATTCCGGACACGGCAGGGGCGACCATACCGATGATTCCCAGTTCATTTGGCGCATAATGGCAGGCAGCATAGATGAGCGGCATCCGCAGCGCCAGGGCGCCGAAGCAGCAGCTTACCATAGTAAACATGGTTTTGGAACGGCCATTTAAGTAACCATTTAAAGTGAATACAAATAGTACGCATAAATAGTCAAAGCTGCAGGTCTTAAAAAATGGGATTCCAGCAGCAATGATGGCAGGGTCGTTGGAGAAGATGCCAATCATGGAAGCTGGGTTAATCTGCGCCCACAGGAAAAAGGCAGCAGAGAATGGCAGGGCGAAAAAAATCGCTACAGCTAAGGCCTGATTCATTCGTTTGTACTTCCCAGCGCCGTAATTCTGGGCGACAACAGCGGTCAGGGCACTGGCTGCAGAGGTGGCAGGAAGCATGGCAAAGACGTCGTATTTGCTGGCGATTCCTACTGCGGCAGCAGCGCTTACTCCCAGACGGTTGGTAACCGAAGTCAGGTATAAAAAGGAGAGACGGACCATACATTCCTGAAGGGAGATAGGAATGCCGACATAGGCCAGTTCCAGGGCTTTTGGCTTGGAAATTTTAAAATTAGACAGCCGGAACTGGAAGATAAAATTACGTCGGTTTAAATAAAACATGGCCAGAAACATACTGATTCCCTGGGAAGCAATGGTTGCCAGAGCAGTGCCGGAGACGCCCATATCCAGGTATTTTACCAGGACAATATCTCCTGCCAGATTGAGACAGCCGGAAATTGCGACAAAAAGCAGAGGGCTTTTAGAGTCTCCGTATCCCCGCAAAATAGCGCTGATGGCATTGTATCCGCAGATAAAAAGAACGCCGCAGGCGCAGACAGAAACATATTCCTTTGCCTGTGAAAAGGATGCAGCAGGAGTCTTTAAAGCGGTTAAAACCGGAGAAACAAAGGTCAAAAGCAGGAAGGTCAAAAGAATGCCTGCAATGCCAAAGATAGTCAGATTGGTGGCAATGGTATCTTTTATGTCGTCGGGACGGTTCATCCCTGCGTATTTTCCGACTAAGACAGTACCGCCAAGAGTCAGGCCGGAGATCATACTGGTAATAATCTGGGTTACCTGGGTTCCGGTAGAGACAGCCGCCACGCTTTCCGGCGGGCAGTACCAGCCGATTACCATCAAATCAACGGCGCCGTACAGCGCCTGAATGAGGTTGGCCAGTAAAAAAGGAATTGAAAACAAAATGACATTTTTTACAATATTTCCCTGGGTCAGAGACTGATTGGTTTCCATAAAACATTACCTCTGTTAAAATAAATTTCTTTCTTTATTATAATGGATGCTGTTTTTTATGTATAGACAATAATCGCAGAAAAGCGAAGAAAGAGAGAAGAGTATCATGACAAATCCAGTATTAGAATGTATGAAAAACAGGGTGTCTTTGCGCACCTATGACGACAAGCCGGTAACGGAGGAAGAGCTGCAGGCGATTCTGGAAGCGGCAATGCGGGCGCCTACTGCAGGCAATCAGATGCTGTATTCCATTATTGTAATCCGCAGCCAGGAGACAAAAGAAAAACTGAGTAAAAGCTGCGACAACCAGCCGTTTATCGCCAAGGCGCCGGTGGTGCTGCTGTTTGTGGCCGATCAAAGCAAGTGGTTTGACTTTTATAAAAAGAACGGGGTAAAAGAATTCTGCGAAGAGAAGAAAGACAAAGGATTTTGTTTTGAGGCCCCGCAGGAGTCCGATTTGATTTTGGCCTGTGAAGATACCATGGCTGCTGCACAAAATGCGGTAATAGCTGCAGAATCATTGGGGATAGGTTCCTGTTATATCGGAGATATTGTGGAAAACTATGAATATCACCAGGAGTTATTGAATCTTCCCGACTATGTATTCCCGCTGGCAATGCTGTGCTTGGGCCATTATAAGCCGGATCATAAGAGAGTGTTCCGGAAGCGGTTTGATCCCAAATTTGTGGTATTTGAAGAAACATACCGCCGGCTTAGCGAAGCAGAATATGAAGAAATGTTTGCAGATGAATGCAAACTGTACCGTCCGGATAATCCATATGGAGCTCATAATTACGCCCAGATGTTTTACGCCAGAAAGACGGGAGCTGCATTCAGTAAAGAGATGGCCCGTTCTGTCCGCGTAGCGTTAAAAGACTGGGACGGAAGGAAACTGTAAGGGGAAATCTCCGCATGGCTGAACTTTTCCGATAAATTTCTTAAAAAACCTTGCAAATATTAGGATTTTCGGGTATAACAGAGTTTGATAAAGAATTAATAGAGAGGGGCCGGAAAGACCCCTCTTTTCATGGAGAAAAGAGCGCATTGCGCTGAGACGTTATTTCAGAAAGGGTATCAGAATGATTAGTACAAGCAACATTACCTTACGCCTGGGGAAAAAAGCATTATTTGAAGATGTAAACATCAAGTTTACCGAAGGCAACTGCTATGGTGTAATCGGCGCAAACGGCGCTGGAAAATCTACGTTCTTAAAGATTTTATCCGGCCAGCTGGAACCTACCAGCGGCGAGGTGATTATTACTCAGGGCCAGCGTCTGTCCTTTTTGCAGCAGGATCATTTTAAGTACGACGAGTATCAGGTGTTAGATGCTGTTATCATGGGAAATGCCAGATTATACGAGATTATGAAGGAAAAGGAAGCCATCTACATGAAGGAAGACTTTACCGACGAAGACGGCATCAAGGCAGCAGAGTTAGAGGGCGAATTTGCTTCCATGAACGGCTGGGAAGCAGAGTCTGACGCAGCCAACCTGTTAAATGGACTTGGCATTGAACCGGAATTTCATTACAGTCTGTTAAAAGACTTAACCGGCGCACAGAAGGTAAAAGTCTTGCTGGCTCAGGCGCTGTTTGGCAATCCGGACATCCTGCTTTTGGACGAGCCAACCAACCACCTGGATTTAGACGCCATTGCATGGCTGGAAGAATTCTTAATTAATTTTGAAAATACGGTTATCGTGGTTTCCCATGACCGTTACTTCTTAAATAAGGTCTGCACCATGATTGCAGACATTGACTACAGCAAGATTCAGCTTTACGCCGGAAACTATGACTTCTGGTATGAGTCCAGCCAGTTAATGATTCGTCAGATGAAGGAAGCAAATCGCAAGAAGGAAGAAAAGATCAAAGAACTTCAGGAATTTATTCAGCGTTTCTCTGCAAATGCTTCCAAATCCAAGCAGGCGACTTCCAGAAAACGCGCTCTGGAGAAGATTGAACTGGATGATATTAAGCCGTCCAGCCGGAAATATCCTTACATTGATTTCCGTCCGGCCAGAGAAATTGGAAACGAAGTCCTGACGGTAGAAAATTTAAGCAAGACCATCGACGGCGTAAAGGTTCTGGACAATATTTCCTTTATCTTAAACCGTGAAGATAAGGTAGCGTTAGTAGGACCAAACGAGCACGCAAAGACCGTATTATTCCAGATTTTAGCAGGCGAAATGGAGCCGGATGAAGGAAGCTACAAATGGGGGCTTACCACTACCCAGTCCTACTTCCCTAAGGATAACAGCGCAGAGTTTGACAGTGACGATACCATTGTAGACTGGCTGACCCAGTATTCTCCGGAAAAGGATGTTACCTATGTCCGCGGATTCTTAGGACGTATGTTATTTGCCGGCGAAGACGGAGTAAAGAAAGTAAAGGTATTGTCCGGCGGCGAGAAGGTTCGCTGTATGCTGTCCAAGCTGATGATTTCCGGTGCAAACGTACTGATGTTAGACGAACCCACCGACCACCTGGATATGGAGTCCATTACAGCCTTGAATAACGGAATGATCAAGTTCCCAGGCGTAATGATTTTCTCATCCCGTGACCATCAGATTGTACAGACCACTGCAAACCGTATTATGGAAATCATTAACGGCCAGTTAGTAGATAAGATTACGACCTATGACGAATACTTAGAGAGCGATGAAATGGCTCGTAAGAGACAGGTATTTACTGTAGGGGAAAACAACGAAGAAGAAGACTAAACAGCAGAAATCTGCCCAAAAGCGGTATACAAAGGGGAAATGCCTCCTGGTATGCCGCTTTTTTGACTCTTTCTTCTTCCAATCTTTGAGAGAAAATGCTATACTTAAACTGATTATAATTAAAGGAGAAATTTTGTGAAAAAGTTAATTTCCTGGAATGTAAACGGCCTTCGAGCCTGTGTAGGCAAAGGCTTTCTAGACTATTTTAAAGAAGTGGATGCAGACGTATTCTGCATTCAGGAGAGTAAACTGCAGGAAGGGCAGATTGACCTGGAACTGCCTGGATATTACCAATACTGGAACTATGCAGAAAAGAAAGGGTATTCCGGTACAGCTATGTTTACCAAAGAAGAGCCCGTTTCTGTGTCTTATGGACTGGGCATAGAAGAACACGACCATGAAGGACGGGTCATTACCGCAGAGTTTCCGGAGTATTATGTGGTTACCTGTTATACGCCTAATTCAAAGGACGGGCTGGCAAGACTTCCTTACCGTATGACCTGGGAAGATGCATTCTTAGCTTATTTAAAGAAGCTGGAGGAAACGAAGCCAGTGATTTTCTGTGGGGATCTGAATGTGGCTCACAAAGAAATTGATTTGAAAAATCCAAAAACCAACCGGAAAAATGCCGGTTTTACAGATGAAGAAAGAGGAAAATTTACCGACCTGCTGGCAGCTGGATTCATTGATACGTTCCGGTATTTCTATCCGGAACAGGAGGGGATTTATTCCTGGTGGTCGTATCGCTTTTCTGCCAGAGCCAAGAACGCAGGGTGGAGGATCGACTATTTCTGCGTTTCAAAAGCATTAGAGGACAGGCTGGAAAGCGCCTCCATTCATACAGAAATTATGGGATCTGATCATTGTCCGGTAGAGCTGGTGATTCGATGAATTTAGTAACAATAGAGCATTTAAGCAAATCCTATACAGAACGCCTTTTATTTGACGATACTGCCTTTTCCATCAATGAAGGGGAAAAGGTGGGATTAATCGGCATTAATGGAACCGGTAAATCCACCTTGTTAAAAATCGTTGCTGGTCTGGAAGAACCAGACGAAGGAAAGGTAGTCAGAGGCCGGAGCCTGGATATCCGCTACTTGCCTCAGAATCCGGAATTTGATCCGAAAGATACGGTATTACAGGCAATTTTAAAGGACAACGAAGGCCATGAGCACGTCTGGGATATTGAAAGCCAGGCAAAGTCCATGTTAAACAAACTGGGGATTACAGACCATGAAGCATTCATAGAGACGCTGTCCGGCGGCCAGAAAAAGAGAGTAGCCCTGGCCAGCGTATTGTTGTCGACTGCTGAGCTTCTGATCTTAGACGAGCCGACCAACCATTTAGACAGCGATATGGCTGACTGGCTGGAAGAATACTTAAAAAAATTTAAGGGCGCCCTGTTAATGATTACCCATGACCGGTATTTCTTAGACAGCGTGACCAACCGGATTGTAGAACTGGATAAAGGAAAGCTTTACAGCTATCAGACCAACTATGAAGGGTTTCTGAAATTAAAGGCAGAGCGTCTGGATATGGCTGCGGCCAGCGAGAGAAAGCGCCAGTCCATTTTACGGGTAGAGTTAGAATGGATGCAGCGTGGGGCAAGAGCCCGTTCCACCAAGCAGAAAGCCCATATCCAGAGATATGAGGCGTTAAGAGATCAGAAAGCGCCGGAAATAGACGGAAAAGTAGAGATGGAGTCTGCGTCCAGCCGTTTGGGGCGGACAACGGTGGAGCTTGAAAATCTGTCCAAATCCTATGGGGATAAGGTGCTGCTCAGGGACTTTACCTATATCTTTTTAAAGAATGACAGAATCGGGATTATCGGACCAAACGGGGCAGGAAAATCTACGCTGATGAAAATGATTGCCGGATGGGTACAGCCGGACAGCGGTTCTATTGAAATCGGCCAGACAGTCCGTATGGGATATTTTTCCCAGGAAAACGAGGATATGGACGAGTCCCTGAGGGTAATTGACTATATTAAAAATGTAGCAGAATATGTAAAGACCAAAGACGGAAGCATCAGCGCCAGCCAGATGCTGGAGCGCTTTTTGTTCCCGTCCCATATGCAGTATACCACGATCGGAAAGCTGTCCGGCGGGGAAAGACGGAGACTGTATCTGCTGCGGATTTTGATGGATGCGCCAAATGTGATTCTTTTAGACGAGCCTACCAATGATCTGGACATCCAGACGCTGACCATTTTAGAAGACTATCTGGACAGTTTTCAGGGAATCGTCATTACCGTATCCCATGACCGATATTTTCTGGACAGGGTTGTGCGCCGGATTTTTGCATTTGAAGGAGACGGAACAGTCCGTCAGTACGAAGGCGGATTTACGGATTACCAGGCCGCCCTGTATGAGCGGAAACTGACAGAAGAAGCCGGAGCCGGCGAAACAGGACAGAAAAAGAATTCCGGACAAAAATGCGGGGAGACAGGCAGCGAAGATGCAGCAAAACGGGAAGCAAAAGCAGAGGCGGAAGCTGCAAGACGCCAGGGAAGAAAATTAAAGTTTTCCTATAAAGAGCAGAAGGAATGGGATACTATTGACGAAGACATCGCTTCTTTAGAGAAAGCAGTCGCAGAGCTTGAAAAAGAGATGGAGGCGGCTGCCGCCAATTACAGCCGGCTCCAGGAGCTGCTGGCAGAGAAGGAAGCAAAAGAAGCGGAATTAGAAGAAAAAATGGATCGGTGGATGTATTTAAGCGAGCTGGCAGAAAAAATTGCAGCGCAATAGCCCACAGAAGAATAAATATGGGAGATGAAGCAGAAATGGAAAAATTCAAAATAATAAAAGAGGACCGTCGTGTTTACCCAATGGGAGTAACTGTTATCGACGGCGGAGCGCATTTTTCTGTTGTCTCCAGAAGCGGGAACTGTACATTGCTGCTGTTTTTGGATGGCAGGAAGAAGCCATGCGGACGGCTGGAATTTCCAGATTCCGACAGAATCGGCGACGTGTGGAACATGACGGTAGAAGGGGATTTTACGGGAATCGAATATTGCTATGAGGCAGACGGCAAAATCCTGGAGGATATTTACGGAAAAGATATTCGGGGAAGAGAAGTCTGGGGAAGTTTTTCGCAGGTAAAAAACATTTTGAAATCCAGGGTTCTGATAGACAGCTATGACTGGGAGGGGGACAAACCCTTAGAATATCCCTATGAAGACTGCATTGTCTACCGGATTCATCCCAGGGGATTTACCAGACACACCTCTTCCAAGACAGAGCATCGGGGCTGTTTAGCCGGAATTGCAGAAAAGATCCCGTATCTGAAAGAATTGGGCGTGACGACGATTGAGCTGATGCCTTCCACAGAATTTCAGGAAGTGATGATGCCGGAAGGCGCGATGCGCAATCCTTACGAAAAAGACGAGCCTACAGGAAAGCTGAATTATTGGGGGTTTGTGGCAGGAGAACGGATGTCCCCCAAGGCGTCCTACTGTTCGGGGAAAGAAAAAAATCCGGTAAAAGAGATGAAGGATTTGGTAAAAGCTCTTCACAAGGCGGGGCTGGAACTGGTAATGGATCTGTTCTTTTCCGGTCTGGAAGAACCGGCTTATGCGCTGGATGTGGTCCGTTACTGGGCAAGAGAGTATCATGTAGATGGATTCCACCTGATTGGGTATGCGCCAAACGACCTTCTGGCCAGGGATCCGTATTTAAGCAGGGTAAAGCTTTGGGCAGATCACTGGGATAACCTGCCTGGGCCAGGCAAAAGAAAACATCTGGCAGAATATAACGACGGATTTGAGATTGATATGCGCCGCTTGTTAAAGGGAGACGAAGATCAGATCAATAATCTGGTATTCCGCAGCAAGCGCAATCCGAAAGAAGCAGGCGTGATTAATTACATGGCGAATGTCAACGGGTTTACGCTGATGGATATGGTAACCTATGACCGGAAGCACAACGAGGCGAATGGAGAGAACAATCTGGACGGAGCAGACTATAATTACACCTGGAACTGCGGTGTAGAAGGCCCGACCAGAAAGAAAAAGGTTGTAGAGATGCGCCGCAAACAGCTCCGGAACGCAATTTTGATCCTGCTTTTAAGCCAGGGAACGCCGTTGATTATGGCAGGAGATGAATTTGGCGACACCAAAGGGGGCAATAACAACTCCTACTGTCAGGATAACGAGACGTCCTGGCTGAACTGGAATCTGGCCAATACCAACCAGGATCTGTTGGAGTTTGTAAAATTTGCAATTGCCTTCCGCAAAAAACACAGGATCTTCCATATGGAGCAGGAACCGAGAATCATGGACTACTTAGGCTGTGGACAGCCGGATATTTCCTATCATGGAGTAAAAGCGTGGTGTCCGGAATTTGAAAATTTCCGGAGACAGCTTGGTATTATGTACTGTGGAAACTATGCAGAAAAGGAAGACGGAACTCCGGATGATTCCTTCTTTGTGACATACAATATGCACTGGGAGCCTCACGAATTTTCTCTTCCCAACCTTCCGAAAGGAAAGAAGTGGCACGTTGCCATTAATACGGATGAAGGAAGCCGAAACGGCATCTATCAGGAGGGCAAAGAACCGGTTCTGGAAAAGCAGAAACACTTTATGGTTCCCCCCAGGTCGATTGTAGTATTCATAGGAAAATAAGATTCATTTTAAATGGGCGGTCATCCTTCCGGTATGGCCGCCTGTTTTTGGAAATTTTGGAAAAACAGCATCAATTTTAAAATTACCGCTTGACAAACCGCAGGTTATCGCATATAATTAACTACGTTGTTGAGGAAGCCCAGATAGCTCAGTTGGTAGAGCAGAGGACTGAAAATCCTCGTGTCGCTGGTTCGATTCCGGCTTTGGGCATTAGCTGTATCGGTATCGTATCATACAGACACAGAACAATTAAATAGTTTTATTATGCGCGAGTGGCTCAGGGGTGGAGCACCACCTTGCCAAGGTGGGGGCCGCGGGTTCGAATCCCGTCTCGCGCTCTTTTAATTTTGCTGATAAAATAAAGGTCTCTGGGATTTCTGGAAACCTTTTTTGTTTACATAAAAATAAATTGCTAAAGTTTTTTGCTAAAGTTTTTACATTTATTTGATAGTATCTGATATTGCGATTAAAGCACTTTGCGACTGAAATTTGTAATCAGCTCCTTTTGTTGTTCTGCATCTGGATGCGCATAGAAAGTGAGTAAGGTTTTCACGCTGTTGCCCATGATGCTGGAAATTAACGCTGGGTCGTATTTATCGGCCAGGGCATTGGTGGCAAAGCTGTGACGGCATCCGTACAAATCAATATCTGGCAGAAACTGAGCGCCGTCCGGAAGGTGTTCGTGTTCCTTTTGATAATCTTCTAGGGATTTGTTGTGTTTTTCTATAAGTCGCTTAAAAATCTTGCTGTACCGGTCTGGCTTAATTGGATTCCCTTTGGGACTGACAAAGAGATAATCATTTTTAGCAAAATCATGATCCTGCATCTGTACAATCTGTTTCCAGCGGATATGCCGCCGGATGGCTTTGTAGAGAGCTTCCGGAATTGGAATTTGCCGATGGGAGCCGTCTGTTTTCATTTCTGTTTCGTTTCCGTATCGGTTCAAGCCGGAATCAAATACAAGAGACATAGGGTTGTTGACAAGGGCATCCTGTTTTAGTCCGCACACTTCTCCAGGACGGGAGCCTAAAATAAGAGAAATGCACAGCATTGGATAATAGGGACTGTTTTTTACAATGGCAAGATTCAGAAAATATTGAATTACTTCATCGTTCCAGGTTACGCGCTTGCGCTTAGGAACCTTAATGCGCTGGATTCCGTCAACAGGGTTCACGGTAATTTCCTTCAGTGGCTCTGCAGCAAAGGAAAAGATATTTTTGAGGACGGTAATACACTTATTAACAGTTTCGGGGGAATATTTCTCCTTAATGATGTTAATGTATCTCTGAATATGGACAGAGGACACCTTATTGACAGGACGATCCCCAAAGACTTCTTTTATGTACCGCTCATAGAATTCCTGGTAGATTCTCCAAGTAGCATCTGCGTAAACAGGAGGCTTAGAGGCTTCCAACCATAACTCAACGACGGAATCGACCGTCTGGCCGGACTTCCGCTTTTGAACAGTTCCGGAAGCAATGGCTTCGATAAGAGCAGCCTCATCAAGACGGAGCTGCTTTTCTAATGCTTTTGGGAGATGCTCTACAGAAGGAAGCTTAGGTCCTTTTACGTTCCGGTATGGTCCGGTAATCAACTTTCCCTGTCCGGCATCCCAGACAGCAGCATAAAACTTTCGAGTAGTAATCCCTGTGGATTTGGATGTGTAATCCTTAAATTGTAAACTCATAATATCACTCCTTAAAAAATGGTATAAAAATAACGCCCCTTGTCAGAACGTTCCAGAAATGATATACTAGAATCCTGATACGTAGTATATCTTCTGGAATGCATCCGGCAAGAGAACCTATGAAAAGCCGTTCCTGGTTGCAGCCAGGGGCGGTTTTTATTTTGCAAAATGTTCGATTAAAGTTTTCATAAAAATACAGATGGCTTCCTGTTCTTTAGAATCAAAATTATTGTAAATTTTCAAAGCTTCACTAATCACATCAAGAAAAAAATCATTTCCGGATTCCGAAAAGTCAAAAGAAGGCTTGCTTGATGTGCTACCGGCAGAGGCGTTTGAAAAAACTGGATCTGTACCATATAGCAACCATTTTTCGTTTATGCCAAACTCAAGACATATTAGTTTATATAAGGGAAACTTCTGCTCAGGATGGGCCAGGCGATTGTTTTCAATATTGCTGATAACGTCTCGATTGACACCAAGGTGCTTTCCGAATACTTCTGCACTTAGTTTTAAATATGTTTTTCTCAACTCTCGCATTCTCTTACATACATCAGGAAAAGATATAGAGTGTTCTGATTGTACAAATATTTCGCCCACTCCGGTTTCTAACCAATCTTTGCACACGTTGAATTCACGACAAATAGAAAGAATAATAGAATCTAACGGAATACGTACACCAGTTTCGTAGCCGGCAATAGAACTTTGTTTTACGCCAATTCTACTACCAAACTCAGTTTGAGTTAGCTTTAAATGTTCTGTTCTTAATTCTTTAATTCTATCACATATACCAGGAGAGGATATGGAACATTCTGACTGTGCAAACATTTTATCAGAACCGCTTAAAAGCCACTCTTCACTAACGTTAAAAATGGCACAAATGGATTTGATAATACTATCAGAAACGTTATTTCCGGTCTGCTCCATATAACTAACGCCGGATTGAGTAACGCCAAGCAAGCTGGCAAATTGCTTTTGACTTAATTTCTTTTCTATTCTCAATTGCTTTATGCGCTTGTTGATTTCCAACTTAAAATCCTCCTCAGTACAAATAAAAAAGCCTTAGGCTCGGCATCTCCCCTATTCTGGGATGCTTACTGCTAAGGCATTATTAATGTGTAAAATTACACGTTCATCATACGCCTAAAAACAGTAAATGTCAATCCGTAAATTATAATTTGTTTATATTTATTTCCGGCCTTCTGCCAACATTTTCCAGCCAAAAAAGCAAAAAGAAAAAATATAATAGAAATTGCGCCCGTTTTTGCCACAAAAGAAAAGAAGTGGTTATATGACAAGAAAATACATCAAATATTTTGACAGCAGAGTGTACGCGATATATTACAGCAAGAGCCGCATTATATACTACAACTTGAATTTTTCTTACATACAGCAGCTAATAATTTTCAAATAATGCAAACCTGGGCGCATTTGCGGCGCTAACAGTAATACCGTAATTCCCCGAAGTAAGATAGCCACTTAGATTCAATGTCTTTATGCCTGGCTTCGATAATATCCATAATATCTCTTAATTTTCTGGATGGGATTCTGGAACTATTATTGCACAAAAGACAACGGCCGTTTTGGGTAAGCCAAATCTTTGTCGAATTTTCTGACGGGACACCTTCGGACACATGAACGTGTATCGGTTCTAAGGGCTTCCCTTCGTTGAGCCAAAAATAAATTAAATACGATCCAACTTTAAAAATTTGCGGCATTGTCAAACCCTCCTTCTCTCGCGAGACGGATTATGATATGGGCAACAGAACGGAGAAACTCTCCATACTTTTCAATCTCTGATTCAGTAAAACCATCAATATTTTTCCACTCGTAGGATGGAAGGTAACATTCGGCAGAATGGAATCCTCCATATACCGGCTTTTCTAAATACACTTTTACGGTTTCTATTCCGTTATCCTCATAGGCATCAGAATGAGCGATACCGGTGTTATCTTCGAGTGTCATAAAAGGATACATCATAGTAACACAACCTTTCTTTAACCTACATCCTGCTTCGGTTCTTTGACTGGCGGGCACATAGCTTCCAATTCTTCCGGAGTGTCCGGAACAAGAGCGGCCGGATGCAGCTCAGAAAGCCTGCTCCTAAAATGCCCCACCAAAGCCTTTCTTAATTCTGGATCCAACTCAAAATAAATCTTGACAAGTTCTAATTCAATATCTGTACCGCCCCTGGC
>ULYD01064698.1_pt1 | contig 13284 bp, 9 predicted proteins | sample 1961831 | NCBI WGS metagenome assembly ULYD01 (sample SAMEA4835854, study PRJEB28245) | human gut metagenome | biome: gut microbiome; material: fecal sample | place: Denmark | collected 2008 | reverse complement strand
TATTCCTCAATCGGTTAAGTCTAACCGATGAAAATCTAAAATAATTGATGTTTTGTTTTTATGTAAAATTATTGTTATATTTTACATGTATCTTTTAGTATATTTATCATATCATCTTCATGCTCCTGACAAAGGGCGTTTCTCCATTCTTCATTTGAGCCATGTTGGATTATTTCACCCATGATACGAAGTTTCAGACTTCCCTTTCTGACCATTTTTTCATAGGATTTCATTTTTGACTCAGGAGAAAGGTTGGAAAATTTTGAGTTCACACGTCGGGAAATGATACATAAGTTTCCAAATGTATCCTTATCGTCCCAAGAAGCAAATGAATTTTCGGACGGATTTTGCGGATACCAGTGCTCCACAGAATTACGGAACTCAAATTCAAAATCCTCATATTTCTTCTTATTATTTTTCCATAAAAGATAGTCTAGGAAATTAAATACGATGTGAGGAGTCTGAACTCCAAGTTTATAATTGCCTCCATTCAGAAAGTTTTCTTGTGTTGCTTGTGCGGCTATAGATACTGCTACATCTATCAGCTTTGGATCTTGATCATCATCTTTATTAAATAGCCACAAAATGAGTTCCGTTATCCAGTGCATGACTTTGGGTGAAGTATATGACACACGGAGCGCGGATTGTATCATTAGGCATTCTTTATTTCGTGATTCAGATGTTTTTACCCTTTCATAAGCACATCTCAAATCTGTATTTTTATAGTATGCTTTCTTTTTAGAGCCCTGTCCAGAAGTAAACAATTCTTTCAGACTCCATTCGCCCTCATTATCTTCACCCGAATACTCACGCTTAATGATAAACATATCGAAAAGGTATCTGGTCTGTAATAAATGAATGATAAACATTTGAGAAAATTTTTTCTCATCCATAGGCTTTCCATTCATTTTTCCCTGACTGATTACGTTCTTAAAATCCGAAATCAGTTTTTTATCATCCAGCAAGTCACCCAAAGGTTTTTCCAAAGAAATTTCCTTTAATTCTACAAACACCCTGAGGGCATGAAGCAGAAAATAAGGGAAATCTATGATACTGTCAAAACGAACGTGTTTGTTATTGTCAAGCATGCCATCCACATCGTCTATCTTAAATTTGCTACCGACAATTTTTGCTATAGTGGCACCTTCCTCCGATTCTTCAGTCACGCCAAAACATTGCTTATAGTCAACCCATTTGTCAGAAGGTCGACCATTCCACTCATTTCCAAAAATTTTCTCCCGATCAGCAGGCGAGAAATGCATCTGAACATAACCTGTCATATCGCTACAGGCATTCCATATTTTTGAAAAGAACTCATGCTTGCCTCTATCGTTCTGTTTTTGTTTGCCTCTATCGTTCAGATATCCCATGAGCTGAGCTTTCAGAATATCGTGCTGCTCCAATTGCTCCCCTCGGGTATTCATGATTTCGAAATAACGATTTAGATCAGTATGTTCGGGTACTTCTATTCTATATAGAACAACATGTGCCAATCGTGACACAAAATCATCTCTGTTCAAGCCTGATTTTTCTTCAAATTTTTGACGAATAGCTCGGATGCCATTCACAATAGGCTGTTCGATAGAATTTTCGTCATCGATTTGACCTGCCAATATTTTCTGAATTCGAGCAAGCGTATAGTTTGAATTTGGACGGCAGTCAAAGGAAAGCGTCTGCCCCAACTCTCCTTCCAAAGTTCCTTCGGAAACCAAATACTGCAACAGAAGGAATAAAGTTGTAAGGCGTTGTTGCCCATCAACAACTTCGTAGGTTTCAGTCTTACCTTGTATTTTTGAAACAATAAGTGAACCTATGTAATAATTTTCTGTGGAATCTATATCAATATCATTAATATCATCTATCAACTGCCCAATTTCCTTATCCTCCCAAGCATAAGCACGCTGGTAGCGCGGAATGACATAATGAGCATCTGTATCAAAAAGTGTATGCTCGTCTAAAATTCTCAACTCTTCTACCATATCAAATACTATATCCGTTTAATATACAAAGGTTTCTATATAATTCTTTCCATTCGTCATTTGCCCTATCATCCACGCTCAAAGTAAGCCTCATACCGGCAATTTCAGTATGCCTGCGAGCATAAGCTATCATCGATATTACGGGTTTTGCATTGCTATATCTGTCAAAATCGTTTCTTCCGATGGCATACAGATTAATTGTATCAAATCCTAAATGAGTCATGTCAACTCTAATCATCATAGCCCAGGTAAACAACTTTGTAACTGCCATAACATCAAAATTATGAAAACGGTCGTAATAGCATAATAAAGCGCAAAAGAACAGATTGCGAGCATAATTAAGTCCGGTTGATGAAGACTTGCAAGTCTTATCGAAAGCCTCGACAGTACTAGTGTCTTTACCGTCTGTCAACATTTGCTTTATTTTATCGAAATTCGGATTGGTAATAATTTCCTCTTTTATGTTATGCAACATTTGCATATAATGATCTACCATTTCAAAGAAATCACTTCCAGAAATAAATGGTTCCGTAAGCAGGAAGTAAGGCATTGCCTTATTGGCTCTGCGGGCATAGGTATATCCCGTGTCCTCTTCAATACCCTTATAAATATCAATATCAGCTATGGTAAAATTTCCGCATTTGCGACATTTGGCCCAGTTCCACAACGGAAAAAGATAATGATCAAACAGCTCTCGAATGGCTTTGGGATCCTTTGATTCCCATTTTATCACCGCATGCTGCATCTCATATTTATCATGTATCTCTCTTAAATGATAGGCTTTAAGCAAATCGTGTGGATACAAAGCACGACCACGGGTATTCTGAGAATCGAACAACTGAAAAGCTTCACTGATTTTATTGACCGTGATGACCACCACCTCCAGTATTTCTTTCAGCGCTTTCATAAAAAGTTTTTTCCCTTCATCATCCACGGAAGAAAACCACTCACTTATTGTCTTATAGTTTGCATGTATGTTCTTTTGGGTAATCTTATTAGAATACTTTACTTCCGACAAAGTACAAGTAAAACCGGGTTGTAAATACAGATATAAGAGCAAAAAAGACAATATTCGTTGCTGACCATCTACCACCTCGTACTCTCCGTTTTCATTTCTAAACAATATGACCGTACCTATACGGTATTTAAAGTTTGTATATTTTCTACTCTCTTCAATACTCTTTTGAATATCAAGGAGCAGTTCTATGATATTTTTATCCGTCCATTTATACGGCCGTTGATAATTAGGAATAACCAAATTGGTTTTCAATAACTTATCAATAGACCATATCTGTGGAATATTATTTTTTAACCTCATATTAAAGTCACAAATTATATCCAATAAACTTTTGTTTAGCTCGCAAAAAATCAAAATCTTGTCATTTTGCGAAGTACTCAGTCTTTAACCAATAGGCATAAATCGGGTCCTGAAACGAGATTTCACCAGCCTTATTATCCAATATATCATTCTTGATAAGGGCAGCTTTTGAACGGGATATTGAGGTCGTTGAAGAGATTTGATAGCGATGCATCACTTCGGTCGAACTGATGGCCTTTTCTCCAGCTATAAGAGCCTTGAGGTAGTTCAGTTGCTGTGTGGTCAGTGTTTCGGTGATTGTTACAAACAACAGACTTAACTGCTCCACTAGCGCTGTGTGCGCCTCACGTACGATTTCAACGGTACATACATCCTTTGTTCTGAGCCATGAAAGCTGTGCCAGCTGCTGTGCGTAGTATGGATGATTATCTACGAGCTTTGCAATCAAATGGCTTGCTTCATCGTCGATGTTCTTGCCGGTATCAGCGAAACGACTCTTGAAAAACTCCACGAGGCAAGGCGTCTCAATCTTATTGAGAAACATCAGGTTGCCGAACTTATAGAATGGTTTGGATGAGTCGGTAAACACTTCCATCATCATGTGGCGCTTGCTACCATAGAGACAATAGGCGACATTTTGGTGTAGCTGCCAATGTGAACGCAACTTTTTCTGGAAATAGTCTGGGTCTGTAAATTCTGCGATATTTTGGAACTCATCTACGCAAATCACGATTTTCAGCCCTTTCTTCCTGGCAATCTTTTCGGCAAGATCGAGCACTTCATCTGGATTGCGCTTTACCTCCTCCCAATCAAAGTCGATTGAAACCTCATTGGTGGGGTCTGTACCGATTGAAATTTTGGGAACAAGATGCGAAAAGAAACTTTTCGCACTCTCGATTGCCTCCTCCCATTTTGTGGAAGTGGCGGCAATAACCTTTTGGGCGAGCAGCGAATAGAAATGCTCCTCGCTACGCACATTGAACAGGTCGATATGACAGATTCGGAGGTTACTGTCCTGCACCATCGCCAACCTTGCAGCCTTATTAACAAGCGAACTTTTACCCCAACGGCGAGGAGATATAATAATCGTGTTGATTAATGACGTAAAGTTCTGAACCAAGTCGGCTGTTTCTTTCTCACGGTCGGTAAAATTCTTCTCAGTAGCAATCTTCCCAAATATAAACGGAGTTTCCATAACGCTCTATTTTGATTTAATACACAAATATAATACATAAAATGTAACTACAAAAATTGTTGCAACAAAAAGTGCATGTACATTTATTGTAGTATCTTGCTGATTGGTGTTGCCTTCATATAAATATCATGATAAAAGTTGTATAATCATAATGAGTTTCGCTTTCCAGTAAGAAACAATATATTGTTTCTTATAGGTGAAATGCGAACTCTACGAATAATATAACAGCATTTAATGTCTTAACGTCCAATGATGTGGTCAAGCAGATTACGGTAAGAGTAAATTCGAAAATTTATTCCTGTAACACATCATAAAATAAAGTAAAACCACTATATTTGTATATTATATGATAGGTTGAACTATGACAAAAAGTACAATGGGTACCAAGTTGCCAAGAAAATTGGAGCAGAAGATGCAAATTGTGGGTGAACAAATCAGACTTGCACGATTGCGTAGAAACCTTAGTATCGCTCAGATTGCCGAACGTGCTACCTGTTCGCCTCTTACTGTTTCACGCATCGAGAAAGGCACACCGACAGTGGCAATTGGTATTTATCTTAGGGTGCTTTATGCACTTCAGCTGGATGACGATATTCTTCTGCTAGCAAAAGAAGATACAATGGGAAAGGCTTTGCAAGATTTGAGCCCTAAAAAACGTGAAAGGGCTTCCAAAAAGAAATAGTTATGAAGAAACTCAGTCAACAATACACGTCTCTCGGCAAGGATGTTTTCGGATGTTTTTCTGATGCCCTTCTATACAGGCGGGAACGTACATTGATAAATCGTCGGGAACAGATTCAGCACAAAAGGAGAACCTTCCTGTCTGTCATCTTTCACCTTTCCCAGTCTTGTAGGAATCGAAGACTACACCCGCAAGGGAGCCTTTCGATTCAAGTAGTCTATGGATGGGAAGTATATTAATGCAAGCAAAGTCCTACGCATACCGCCGCTTACAGATATTCGTGAATTGATTACTGTCAGTTTAGATTTAAAGCTGAACGATGGATAGCAATAGTTTGCGTATGACAATAAATTCCATGTAATATGAATTGATTGAAGTGCTCACTTCGTTACATTTTATAGTTATTTTGTATTTGGAGATGCCTGGAATTGAATATTTTTCAATATATTTGTAATTTGTCAAATATTACTAGTGCCTATATGAAAGATGTAAATAGATTAAAGCTGGTTCTTGTTGAGCATAAAAAAACAGGAAAATGGTTGGCAGAAAAATTAGGAAAGGATCCATCTACTGTTTCAAAATGGTGCTCTAACATTACACAGCCGACATTAGATACATTGGTTAATATTGCTAAGGTATTAGATGTTGATATTAAGGATTTAATAAATGATAAATAATAATCAATATATGAAAAAGCCTGTATTTTCGGGCCATGAATCATTTGCATGCAAATCACATTGGCTAAAACGCGGATATGATTTTGTACTCGCAGGACGTAAATTTAACAATGAAGATGCGGTTGTGCATCTTGGAGTTGGTAAAAATATGGTTAACTCAATTAAGTTTTGGATGCGGGCATTTGGGTTATTGGAACCAAAAGGAACATTAACTTCATTAGCTCATAAACTTATGAACGATGAAAATGGATATGATCCGTTTTTTGAAGATATAGGTAGCTTATGGCTGTTGCATTTTAATCTTATAAATGAAGATTACGCAACTATTTATAAAAGTACCTTTATTGATTATCATAGACAGCGCAATTTAATTGATAGTATAAAGCTTCTAAACTTCATTAAGCATCTATGCTTTGATGGAACTAGTTATAAGAATCTCTATAATGAGAACACAGTTAAACGTGATATAGGAGTTTTATTCCATAATTATTGTGGTCATAGTAACGGAAGTATTGAAGAGTCAAATATGCTGTTGGCTCCGCTAAACCTTATTCAGGAAACGGAAGATGGCATATATATCTTCAATTATGATACTCGCAATAGCATCCCAGCGAATATTTTTTTATATGCGTTGCTTGTTCAATTTCCTGATAGCAAAAGCATATCATTTGAGTCTATGAAAGACTTAGCACTGATGTTTTGCTTGACAAACAATGATTTGTTAGGTATTATAAAACAGATGTGTGCTGTATACCCCAATCAAATTGTATTTTCAGATGTTGCGGGTATTAAAGAATTACAGATTAGAGAAAATGTATCCATAGATACAATACTCAATAACTACTATTTGACTGAGTAATATGAAATATACCCTCTCAATAAATATTGAACATAGCATTTTTAATCCCGAAAGCTATATTGTTACGCCAAATGCTCTTGGCGTTGTAGGTCATATTATTGATTCATTCAATACTGGGATTCACTCCTTTAATATTATTGGCTCTTATGGAACAGGTAAATCAAGTTTCCTTTTGGCATTAGAGGATTCTTTGGTGAATAATTCTCATATCCTTTTAGCAAATAAGGGCCAATTTAATGGATATACTCATTTCCGATTCTGCAAAATTGTTGGAGATTACACATCATTGCAGAACCTGTTGATTGAACATCTTTTTCCAGATTCGGCTTCTGAAAATTTATTTGAAAATCTATCCCGATTTTTTGCGGAGGCAGAGAATAGGGATGAATTTGTCTTTATTGTTATCGACGAGTTTGGCAAGCTATTAGAATATGCTGCAAAGAATAATCCAGAGAGGGAATTATATATATTCCAGAAGTTTACTGAGTTTGTAAATAGTGAGGAGCGCAATGTAATCTTACTTACAACTCTTCATCAGAACTTTAATTCGTACGCTCGCGTATTAAATGAATCTCAGCGTCATGAATGGAATAAAGTGAAAGGACGTTTTCTGGAAATTGTTTTTAATGAGCCCGTTGAACAATTACTATATCTGGCTGCTAAACGAATCGAACGTATTTCTAGGCCAATACTTAATAAGGGGTTTAAATCAATATATGATTTAGCACAAAATACAAGGTTTGCGAGTTCCTCAATTAGATATGAGGATACTGCAGAACGATTATATCCACTGGATTTATTTGCAGCTCAAGTATTAACATTGTCTATTCAACGGTATGGCCAAAATGAACGCACTCTGTTTTCATTTCTTGAATCGACCGGCGAAGGTTCTTTGCAGCAATTTAAAGAAAGTGAACATACAACATATAATCTAGCAAATGTATATGACTATGACATATATAATTTTCACTCTTTTCTTTCTGAAATAAATGCTGATTCAGCAGCATGGGCAGGGATTCGGGTTTCTTTGGAGCGAGTGGAAGGGTTGTTTGACACTGAAGTTGCAGATGATGCAATTAAACTTGTTAAGGCTATTGGTATGATAAATCTGTTTGGTAATGCTGGTATAAGCTGTACTAAAAACGATTTGTCATTATATGCTAAAAATGCTTTAGGTATTGCATCACCAGATGGTGTGATTGATTTGTTAGCACAGTACAAAATAATTCGTTATGCAGAATATAAGTCACAATATGTTTTATTTGAGGGTACTGATGTCAATATTGAAAGTGAATTACTGAAAGCTTCTGGAATAGTACCTCGCTCTAAAGATGTTGTTGATAAACTTCTTGAGAATTTTTCTCTTCCTGTAGAGTTTGCTAATGCTACATATTATCGAAAAGGTACGCCTCGATATTTTGAGTATGTAATATCAGACTATCCAATCAGTAAACGGCCTCAAAATGAGATTGATGGATATATCAATCTTATCTTTAATGAATCATTGACGTTAGAAAAGTTTAAACAAGAAACTAGTACTGTTGAAGAGGCTATATTGTATGCTTATTTCAAACAAACTGATAAAATTATTGACCATATTTGGATGTTAGATAAGCTTGCTTATGTTCAGAATATAGTTGATAGTGCAGATAAAGTCGCTCATCGGGAGTTAAAAGCATTGATGAATCATGAACGTAGTTTGCTTAATTCTAGCGTGTTAGATGCATTATTTAGATATAGTCAAGATGTTATTTGGATGTATAGAGGCAATGAAATCTCTATTAATTCTAAAGCTAGCTTTAATAAATTTTTATCTCGAATATGTGATGAGGTTTATTCCTCGACTCCTATATTTATCAATGAGATGGTAAACAAGCATAAACCGAGCAGTGCAATGTCACTAGCTCGTGTTAATTATTTATCTCATTTATTAGAGAACTCTGCCGAATACAATTTGGGATTTGAAGACAGTATGTTTAAACCGGAAAAAACTATCTATTTGACATTATTGAAGAATACCGGCATACATAGACAGTTCCTTGGTGTATATGAGTTAGATGCTCCACAAGAAGAATCGTTTAATGATTTATGGAGTGTTAGTGAGGTATTCATGGAAAGTAGTAAAGAGAAACCTCGTAAATTGGCAGAACTTATTAATATACTTAAAGCACGTCCATTTAAACTCAAGCAAGGTGTAATTGATTTATGGATACCGACATATCTCATTATTAAGAAGAATGATTACTCTTTATATAATGATATGGGAGTATTCATCCCCTCTATCAATAGAGAAGTTTTGGATATTATGCAGAAATCACCGGGTGGATTCCAAATTAAAGCATTTAATGTGGAAGGTGTCAAGTTGGATTTGTACAACAAATACCGTGAGGCATTAAGTCTTAGTCAAGACGGTGAATTTACTACTACAAGTCTTATAGAAACCATTAGACCTTTCTTGGTATTCTATAAAAAACTCAACAAATACGCAAAACAAACAAAGCGTCTCAAGAAAACCACATTGCAATTTCGTAATGTATTATCTGCGGCTAGAGACCCAGAGAAGACTTTTTTTGAGGATTTGCCTCTTGCTTTGGGCTTTAAAGATAGTGTTCTCACTAGCAATGATGAGGTTCTGAGGAGCTATGTAGATCTATTACAAAATGCCATTCGGGAGCTTCGGAGTTGTTATGTTAATCTGATTAGTCGTATTGAAAATGTACTTGTCGATTCGTTATGCTTAAAATCGATAGACTTTATTCAATACAAAAAAGAACTAGAAGAACGATATTCCTGCCTTAAAACATATTTGCTCACTGATAAACAAAAGGCAATACTTAACAGGATATTATCTCCTGCAACTGATAGGATCTCTTGGTATCAATCGCTAGCATATGTTATATTAGATAAACAGCTAGATAATCTGATTGATGAAGAAGAAGCGTATCTGATAGATAATTTAATCCATTTATTTAAAGAATTGGATAAGTATATAGATATTAGCTGCAAGAATCTTGAACATGAGGACAATTTTATTCGGATTGAGATGATCTCAAATGATGGAGCAATATCTCCCCAGGTTGTACGCCTCAATAAGAACAAGATTGATATTGCGCAAAAAGTAGAAAGACAAATAGATAGTCTATTATCGGGAGACAGTGAAGTTGATGCATATGCTTTATTAATGATTCTTAAAAAGAAATTAGGAGATGAGTAAGGTAAGACATGTCTTGGGTATATCAGGCGGCAAAGACAGCGCTGCACTGGCAATTTATTTGAAGCAATTGTATCCTCAGCTTCATATAGAGTATTATAATACTGATACAAAATGTGAATTAGCAGAAACTCAAAAATTTATTGAGAATTTGAAGTCATATTTGGGGCATATTGAAATATTGGTTGCAGCTGAAGATAGTCCTGAACCAACGCCATTTGATCATTTTCTTAAAATTAGCGGGGGGTATTTGCCATCGCCTCAAGCTCGATGGTGTACTCAAAAGATGAAGTTAGCAGAGTTTGAGCGCTTTGTGGGTGATGAGCCTGCAATTTCATATGTTGGGATTCGTGGTGATGAAGACAGGGAAGGATATGTCTCAACCAAACCTAATATTCAAGCTATATTTCCTTTCCGAAAAAATATTTGGAGTATAGATGTAATTCATAATGTTATGCAAAATAGTAATATAAGCATAATTTCATCTCTGTACAGGAAGTATGCTCCTAATGAAATATTGAACGAAGCGTTACAGATTATTGAAATTCCTACTTCAAAAAAATTTTTATTTAGTCGCAAATTTAACGCAATCTTGGATTTGAGCGTAAAAACTTTTAATAAAGTCGTTTTTGAATATCTCAAGACAACAGACTATCCAGTAGGAAAGTTAGAGGAATTTCCTTTAATAGATAATGAAGATGTTTTAGTGAAAAATGATATTTTCAGAATCTTAGAAGAAAGTGGCGTAGGTATTCCTGCATACTATAAACCAATAGAATATGAAGTCGATGGTCAAAAAGGCGCATACAATAGAAGTCGCTCTGGATGTTATTTCTGCTTTTTTCAGCAACGTATAGAATGGATATGGCTTTTGGAACAGCATCCGGATCTTTATAAAAAAGCGATGGAATATGAAAAGGATGGCTATACCTGGATTCAAGGCGAGACGCTTGAGGAATTAAGTCATCCAAAGCGTGTTCGCCAGATCAAGCTAGATTACATCAAGAAACAGGCTAATTTGAAAGCTAAGAACTCAAGTGGCCTTTTGGTGGATATGTTTGATGATGACGATGAAATACCTTGTGCTAACTGTTTTATATAATTATTATGGATAAACAAATTGAACGAGTCGGATTTTCTGTAGACGCAGGATTGATACAACGTCTTGGCTATGAATTAGTTGGACGTGCAGAAACAGCTGTATCCGAATTAATCAAAAATTCATATGATGCAGATGCTACAAATGTGGATGTTAACTTCATTAATACGGACGAGATTCATGGAACATTAATTATAATGGATAATGGATCTGGAATGTCTCAAAAGCAATTAATTGATGGTTTTATGAGAATCTCATCTACAGATAAGATTCATAATCCAATATCAAAAAAATATAATAGAACTAAAGCAGGAAGAAAAGGAATTGGTCGTTTTGCGACACAAAGGCTTGGGACAAAATTAACAATTATCACCCAGACAAAAGAAGAAGACACAGCCATAAAAGTATCAATAGATTGGGATCGATATGTTGTGAATCAGGATATTTCTGATATTACATTTCCATTAGAAATCGTAAAAAAAGAACGTAGCGAAGGAACAACTTTAGTAATTGATAACTTAAGAGACAAATGGAGTAAGGCATCTATTAATAGAGTTTATAGATATGTTATGGATTTGTTTCAACCGGATTATCTTTCCGACAAAAGTTTTAAGCAAAATTTCGCCAAAAGAAACGAGAATGTATTTAAAGTTGTATTTAAACAATCAAACAATAATGAATCAATAATTTTAAATAATGAACAACTTTCTATTTTTGATAAATCATTAGCTACAATAGAAGGATATATTGACGAAACACATATAGCACACTTAAAAGTACATAGTGATAGTTTGGATTTAAATGATAGTGATATAATTATTAATTCTGAAGATAACTCTGCTTACAATTCGCTTTCAGATGTTTATTTTAAGATTTATTATTTTATATACAATAGGCCTCAATATTACAAAGGAAAGGTGTCTAATATGGAACTATCTAAAATAAATGAATTATCTAAATCAGCAAGTGGAGTTCGTTTATATCGAAATGGTTTTAGAGTTTTACCATATGGAGAAGTTACCGATGATTGGACTCAAATAGATCGTAGATGGTCAAGTGAATCAGGTATTGTTAATGTCCCTCTTAGCAACAAAAATTTATTTGGTTTTGTTGAAATATCAGACCCTAATGGAGATGCGTTTGAAGAAACCGCAAGTCGTGAGGGGCTTATTGAGAATGAGTCATTTAGACAATTAACAGACTTCATACATAAGGCATTAATTCTTGCTCGAAATAGAATCTCTGAGAAAATAACTGTGTTTAAGACTGAATCTAATGAAGACGATTATACCCAAAAAAACCTAAATGAAGAACAATCTGATCAAGAACTGATTCATTCGTTAATGCAATCAATACATAATGATACTAATAAACAACCTAGAGAAAAAAATATAATCATTAAACGAATTAATAGATTAATTGAGGAAGCTGGAATGTTAAGGGTCCTTGCAGGTTTGGGGTTAACTATTGGAGAATTTACTCATGAAATAAAACAGTATCAGCCATCAATATATGGATTAATACACAAAATTCGCAATAACAATTTGCCTGTAACTTCTGTACCAACTATTAATTCATTAAAACAGAATATAGACGATTTATTTAGTTATACTAGATTCTTTAATGCAACTATTTCTCAAAATACGACACGCGAAAAGCAGCCAATAGATATTCTTGAAATTATAGATACATTTTATAATACGATAAAAAATGATTTACTAACTAATAAAATTGAACTTAATGTAGAAGAATATGATTTTGAGGCTTATACATTACCTATGCATAAGTCTGAATGGTCTTCTATATTGTTTAATTTATATTCTAACTCTAGGAAAGCAATTAGGCGAGCTCATGTAGCAACTGGCAATATTCTAATAGAAGTTGCATCTGTTAACAATTATGTTTGTATTAGATTTAACGACAATGGTGATGGTATACCTATAGAAAACAGGAACCGTATATTTAATGCCTTTTATTCAACTTCAACTCCAGCAAGTTTTAGTGCACCTCAGAATGAACAGCTTGTTGGAACTGGATTGGGGCTTAAAATAGTTAAAGATATTATTATAAGCTATAAAGGTAGTATAAAAGTTACAAATCCAACAGATGGATATAATACTTGCTTTGAAATATTAATTCCTAAAAATAATAATTAATTATATGAAATACATTTATATAGACGATGATAAGATTGAGAAATCGAGTGGTAAGGTTTCTGGTTTTATTAGAGAAGATTTATCCATAGATACTCAACAACATAGAGG
>ULYD01033229.1_pt1 | contig 13380 bp, 9 predicted proteins | sample 1961831 | NCBI WGS metagenome assembly ULYD01 (sample SAMEA4835854, study PRJEB28245) | human gut metagenome | biome: gut microbiome; material: fecal sample | place: Denmark | collected 2008 | reverse complement strand
CTCAGGAAGAGTCCAAGGTGTTGGTTTTCGTTATTCAACCTATGCTCTGGCACTAGATATTGGAGATATATACGGTCGGGTTTGGAATAATGACGACGGAACTGTTGAAATCCTAGCTCAGTCAGACAATCCTGCTAAGTTAGCTAAATTTATTCAAGAAGTTCGAAAGGGACCTTCAAAATGGTCTAAAGTAACCTATGTCGATGTGACCATGGCAAACTTCTCAAATTACAGCGATTTTCGGATGGCTAATTAAGAGGAAGCCACCGTTTTTAGCTTGTTCTCTTTCTTAAAAAAAGGTAAAATAGACAAGTATAACTAAAAAACAAAAGGAATGATATTGTGAATAAAAATCAAAAACGTCTAGCCCTGATGGGGCTTGCTGCCAGCATGCTACTCTTCCTATCAGGATGTGTGAGCCTTGATAAGTCTGGTAATCCTACTGGTTGGGTCTGGAACCTCCTTGGTCGCCCTATGAGCCACGTCATCACCTACTTCGCAGATAATCTTGGTCTCGGCTTTGGTCTTGGTATTATCTTTGTTACCATCATTGTTCGTTTGATTATCTTGCCACTTGGTCTTCACCAATCTCGTAGCGCAGCCTACCAATCAGCAAAACGTGAGTACCTTGCGCCTATCTTGGAACCAATCAACGAACGTTTGCGTAACGCCGAAACTCAAGAAGAAAAAATGGCTGCCCAGTCTGAACTCATGCAAGCTCAGCGTGAAAACGGTCTAAGCTTGATGGGTGGTGTCGGCTGTCTTCCTCTATTGATTCAGTTCCCGTTCTTCTCAGCACTCTACTACGCAGCACGTTACACTCCTGGTGTACTCCAAGATAACTTCCTCTGGTTTAACCTTGGTCACCGTGACTTCCCATTGATTATCATCATCGCAGCTCTTTACTACTTCCAATCTTGGTTGTCTATTCAACAAGTTCCTGAGGAGCAACGTAAACAAATGGCAGCGACGATGTACAGTATGCCAATCATGATGATTTTCTTTGGTATTAGCTCACCTGCAGCCGTAATCCTCTACTGGTTCGTTGGTGGTATCTTCTCTATTATCCAACAGTTGATTACCAACTACATCATCAAACCTCGCTTGAAAGAAAAAGTTGCTGAAGAGTTCAAAAAGAACCCTCCAAAAGCACCTCGTACAACACCAATCAAGCGTAAAGATGTGACACCAAAAAATACTCAAGCAATTGCAAGTAAACCAAAGAAAAATCGTAACGCCGGTAAGCAAAATCGTAAATAAGCTACAAAGCACTCTTGGCAAATGCCAAGAGTGCTTTTCTTATAGATTAATTCAGACTAGCCTAACTCCTACTAGCGCCGGCAACCAAAAAGGGAGTGAGACAGAACAACTGCTTTGTCTCACTCCCACTAGTTTCAAATATTAGACACTTTAACGCCAACAGTCACTTAGGCTGTTTTTTCTACACTAAGGATTTCTACAGAGTAGCTACCTGCTGGTGATTCGATAGCGACTTTGTCGCCAACTTTCTTACCAATCAAAGCTTGAGCAATTGGGCTTTCATTTGAAATCTTACCTGAGAAGATGTCAGCACCGGCTGCCCCAACGATATGATAAGTATCTTTGTCGTTTGTACCAACTTCTTGAACAACAACAGTTTTACCAATTGCAACCTCGTCATTAGCAACAGCATCACTATCAACGATTTCTGCATAACGAATTTTTGTTTCAAGAATCTGAATTTGTCCTTCAACAAAGGCTTGCTCGTCTTTGGCTGCTTCATACTCAGAGTTTTCTGAAAGGTCACCATAAGAACGTGCAATCTTAATACGTTCTACAACTTCTGGACGACGGACGAGTTTGTACTCCTCCAATTCCGCTTCAAGTTGTTCTTTCTCTGCTTGTGTCATTACATATGTTTTTTCTGCCATTTTTTTCTCTTTTCTATTTTTTGAGCCGTTGGCTGCATCATCAAAATCACTATTCGTTTGCTTGGTTTTAATGAGCCAATCAGACTATTTATCTTTTAGTTTGCTGTTAATGTAAGTTTCAACGTTATGCTGATGCTCTTCATAGCTTTCAGCAAAATAGACATTACCAGTGGTTACATCTGCCACAAAGTACATGTACTTGGTAGATGATGGATTGATAACCGCTTCAATCGCAGACAGACTAGGACTATCCACAGGACCTGGCATCAACCCCTTATGAACATAATCATTATAAGGGGAGTCAATGTTTGTGTCAATAGTTGCATCTTCTTTCAAGGTCGTTTCCTGACCAAGTTTTCCAAGAGCATAAAGAACTGCGATATTACTTTGTAGAGCCATGTCTGAGTTTAGACGATTATAGAAGACGCTAGCAATATTTTTACGGTCGTCATCTGTAGCTCCTTCTTTTTCAACAAGAGAAGCTAGGGTCAAAATCTCATTAACATTGTGTCCACTAGATGAAATCGTCGCATAGTAAGGTGATAGGTAGGTGTCCATCGTTGACAACATTTCCTCTGCCAAAGACTCCACCGTCGTATCATCATGAATGTTATAAGTCGCTGGGAACAGATAACCCTCTAGGACATACTTAGCATCCGTAGAATTCGGAAGGTTTGCCAACAAGGTTGGATACTTCGCTTTCATCTTAGTAATGAAAGCATCATCCTTCATCAATTTCAAGAAATCTTTCGCCTTAAGTCCAGTTGATGATTTTTTGCCTTTTTTAGCTGAAGAATTAACTTCAACTGCCTTGGAAATTTGATCAATGGTATATCCTTCTTTGACTAAGACCGTACCAAGAGATGGCTCCTGAGGTTTATCACTTCCTTTTTTCTGAAGTGCCTCAATAATTTCATCCATGGTCATGCTAGCCTGAAGGTTGTAATAACCACTTTTCAGATTTGAGATGTTCTTAAACTTGGTATAGTAATTAAAGACCTTACCAGACTTAATAACACCAGCTGATTCCAAGAGTTGGCCAATATAACTGCTACCTGAATTTTCGGGAATTTCAACACTAACAAACTTAGTTGAATTAACATCTTTTGCGCCAACAGCATCACTAACATAACGATAACCAAAGAATGTCGCTACTGACAAGATAAGAAGCAAGAAGATAATAATATTTCTTGCAATTTTCCCAGCACGGCGGTTATTTTTATTGCGTTTGTGATTTCGGTTAGAACGTGAAATCGGCTCTTCGTCGACAATGTCAGCCTGTTTAACATCTTTTGGCGAAGACTTTTTCTTCTTCACTTTCTTACCTTTCTTTTTCTTAGGTTTTCCAGAGGGTTCTAGAGAAATACTCTCATCATCCTCATTACCATCAGCCACTATCTCTGATTGAACCTTTTCTTGCGACGCTTGGTCACTTGTTGCATGATGTTCCTGCAAGAATGCTTCTTTTTGACGTTCTGAGGTCAATTTGGCCTCCAATTCTTTAGGGTCTGTATAAATAGCTTCGTTAGACTTAGCTTCAATGAGCTCCTTGGCAACATCTGCAGGAATATACTCCTCTTCAGATGCTTCGTTAAGGCTAGTTTCCCAAACTGGACGTTTAAAACGGCGTTTCGACGTTTCAGTCTCCTGAGGTATATTTACCTTTTTCTCCTCCTCGATAGGTTCTTTAGAAATAGACGCTACATTTGAATGAGCATCAGACACTAAAGACTCAGCTTGAGAAACAGAAAACAAGCCAACACTATCTTGTTGAGAATCTTGAGCTGTCTCAGAAGTCATAGATTTAGCGAAAGCACTATGAGAAACAGAATGTGAACTAAAATCTTGGTTACTTACTTTATTGGACGCTGAGGTACTATGTGTTGTAGCGCTCTCAGCTGACGTTGAACGTGGTGTCTCGGGCATAGTTGCACTTTTATTATGCTCCTCCTCGCGAAGAGAACGGAGCCGTGTTGCTTCTTGTAAATCTCGAAGAATCTGATCTTTAAAGCTTAGGCTATCTTCAGCAGATTCCGAGTGTTCATTAAACTTGTCCGTCAAGGCATACCTCCTCTATAGTAACAAACGCCATTATATCTTAAAAAGTCAGTTAATGCAAATCAATTGGTCCTTTGTCACAGTAACGTAACACTGAATTCAATGGGTTTCTGGATTCTCCCAAACCATATTATACCAAGTGCTACCGCCATGATTTGATTCTGATTCTCCTTCATCAGTGAAGCCATTCATCTCATAATAGGCAATCAGGTAATCATGGCAAGTCAAACTAATACCTTGGCGTTTTTGGGCGATAGCTAGATCCTTAAGCGCTGCAATCAAGGCTGTACCAATCCCTTGCCCTTTAAAATCTTTGGAGATAGACAAACTAGTAACTGCAATAAAGCCTCCTTGACTAGCATTAGGAACCACCTTATGGAACAAGTCATCTGTAAGATAACGTTCCGCAATCACAGGCCCTTCAATGTAGCCAGCTACAACGCCATCAATTTCAGCAATTAGAAAGGTATCACAAATCGTCTTTAAACGCTCCGCAATAGCCTCTGGAGTTGCAGCCTCTTCAGGTGAAAAATTATCTTGTTCGATACGGACAACATCAGCCCAATCATCCTCTCGGGCATGTCGAATAAGCATACTAAATTCCTTTCTATTAAGAGAAAGAGCTGAGCGAAATCGCTACAGCCCTTAATATATTACATGTGTGTTTGCAAGCTTGCTAGGAGCTCTTCAAACGAGCGTTCGTAAAGTTGGATGTCCCCAGCTCCCATAAAGACATAAACAGCATTGTCATGGTCAAGGAGAGGTGAGACGTTTTCAACTGTAACCACTTTGGCCGGTTTATTGATCTTAGCAGCAAGATCTTCAACCTTAACATCACCATGGTCAACTTCACGCGCTGAACCATAAATTTGCGCCAAATAAACAGCATCTGCTTCGTTCAAAGCTTCAGCAAATTCATCAAGAAGAGCAATAGTACGTGTGAAGGTATGTGGTTGGAAAATAGCAACAATCTCTTTAGATGGGTACTTTTGGCGTGCTGCATCAAGCGTTGCAATAATTTCAGTTGGATGGTGAGCAAAGTCATCGATGACGACAGTACCACTGATAATTTTTTCTGTGAAACGACGTTTAACACCTGAGAAAGTTTTAAGGTGTTCTGCAACCAAATCCATGTCGAAACCAGCTACATAGAGGGTCCCAATAACCGCAGTTGCATTCAAGATATTGTGACGACCATAGGCTGGCACATGGAATTCTCCAAGAATTTGTCCATCGTGTTTTACCTTGAAATTAGACCCTGTCGTTGTACGAACAATGTCTGTTGCCATAAAATCATCATTTTCTTCGAAACCGTAGTAATAGATTGGCGCATTGGCTGTAATCTTACGAAGGTGTGGATCCTCACCGTAAACGAAGAGTCCTTTTTGCACTTGCTTAGCATAATCATCAAAGGCAGAGAACACATCATCGATACTTGTAAAGTAATCAGGATGGTCAAAGTCAATGTTAGTGATGATTGAGTATGCTGGGTGGTATGGCATGAAATGACGTTCATATTCATCAGACTCAAAGACAAAGTATTGTGCATTAGCAGAACCTCGACCAGTTCCGTCACCGATAAGGTATGACGTGTCTGTGATATTTTTCATAACATGTGACAAGAGACCTGTTGTAGAAGTCTTACCATGTGCACCTGCCACACCAAAGCTAGTGAATTGATCCATGAAGTGACCCAAGAACTCGTGATAGCGCTTAAAGCTGTAGCCATTTTTAATCGCATAAGCAACTTCAACGTTGTTGTCTTCACGAAAGGCATTTCCAGCAATCAATTCAACATCTTCTGTGATGTTTTTTTCATCGAAAGGAAGGATAGGAATACCTGCTTGCTCAAGACCACGTTGAGTGAAGTAATATTTTTCCACATCTGAACCTTGAACCTTGTGTCCCATTTGGTGGAGCATCAAAGCCAAAGCTGACATACCAGATCCTTTAATTCCAATAAAATGATAAGTTTTTGACATAGTTTCTCCTTACAATCGCACTGCGATTAGTTTGCGTCTTCTAAATGCGTCAAATTTAATTCTTGAGCAACTCGGTGTTCACGGTAAGTTTGACGTTCTGGGTAATTATAAACCTGGCTACGTTTCAAGAAGTCATAGCTATTTTTCTTGACGTTCTTACGAGATGGGTTACTAGGCTGTTGATAGGTTGGAGCCACTTCTGCCAAGATGTAAGAATCCTGTTGCAGACGATTTGCCAAGTGATGGATTTTTGAGTGTTTCCCGTTAGGTGCTAAAGTTCGCTTGATAGCACTTACAGGAGCTCCCAAGATAGATGCTGTCACTGGCCCTTTATCCGTTGTTACGGCAGCTGGCTCAACAGTAGCCTCAAAGCTTGGCTTAGCTTCTACCTTAGGCTTAGCAGTTAGTTGACGGCTATTAGTATGTTTGGTTTGTTGAACTTCTTGGCGGAGGAATTTTTGGCGTTTCTCACGGACATCGCGCTTAGCCTTTTCACGGGCTTCCTCTGCATAAGTCATGCCAGCTTCTTGTGTCTCCACTCGTTTTGAAGCCTGCTTACGATTGCTAGGCTTAGCTGACAAGAAATCATAGTTCGGCAACAAATCATTGTAGTCCTTATCTTGGTAAGGGCCACGGATATTTGTGATTAAATCTTCATTTTCATATAGGCGCATAGAGACCGGTTCTTGCAAGCAAGATTCCCCGTCTGGAATCAGCGGAAATTGTCGTCTTTGGCGATGCATAAAAGACTTCCTTTCGTTTTCGAGATGATGCGTATCTTAATATAAACAATCGGGAATGGGAAGATACGTCTTGCAGTATTCTATTATAGCCTAATTCAAAAGATTTGCCTAGTAGCATTTTTACGTATTAGTATTCCAATATCAAATATAACAAATTAAGATATTGCAATACCAAGAATTTCTTTAATATCCTCAACGGTCATGCTGGCACGGCTTTCATTGCCATCCAAGACAGTTGTCACCAGGTTCTTCTTGCCTTCTTGAAGCTCAAGAATTTTCTCTTCAATAGTTCCTCTTGTAATCAAACGGTAAACTTCGACATTTTGTTCCTGACCTATACGATGCGCACGACTAATAGCCTGCATTTCTACCGCTGGATTCCACCAAAGGTCAATCAGAATAACCGTATCAGCACCAGTTAGATTCAGTCCCACTCCTCCTGCTTTTAGAGAAATCAAAAAGGCATCTCGACTTCCTTGATTGAAGGCTCTGGTCATCTCTTGACGACTATCAGATGGCGTTGACCCTGTTAGCTTATAAGAGGAAATACCTAATTCTTGTAAGAGCCCCTCTGTAATATCTAACATCCCACGAAATTGTGAAAAGATAAGAACACGGTGGTCTGATTCCTTAATTTGACTAAGCAACTCTCTTAGGCTATCTAATTTTCCGCTATCTCCAGCATAGTCCATAAAAAGAGCTGGGGTATCACAGATTTGTCGTAAGCGGGTAATTCCTGACAAAATTTCCACCTTACGACGGTTGATTTCCTGATCACTTGCAGAAATTAAACCTTGCTGCATCTGTTGCAATTGCGCTAAATAGATAGCTTTTTGAGCATCTGACAATTCACTTTGGTGAGTGATTTCAATCAAATCTGGTAAATCAGGAAGGACCTCTTCTTTCCTACGTCTTAGAATAAAAGGAGAAATATACCTAGCCACTTCCTTTGGTGTTAACTTAAGGAAAGTTTTCTTAGCCGGTAAAAGTCCTGGTAGAATAATTTGGAAAATAGACCAAATCTCCAACAAATGATTTTCAATAGGCGTTCCAGATAGTGCTAAGCAATGTGGAACAGAAAAATCACGTAGATATTGGGCAATCTTTGTCTGTGTATTCTTCATGACCTGAGCCTCATCGAGAATGAGATAGTCATATTTACCAGCCTTGTAGGCATCAAAATCCTGACGGAAGGAAGCATAGCTTGTAATAATAATCTGGTGGTCTTCAGCAATGATGTCATCACGTCTTGGCTTGAGTCCATAAGAAACCGCTACATCTAACTGAGGAGCGAACTTTTTAAACTCATCCTGCCAATTGTAAATCAGGCTTGATGGTGACAAAACCAAGACTCGCTGCTCTTCTTCTAAATGTGCAGAGAGATAGGCAATGGTCTGCAAGGTTTTCCCCAACCCCATATCATCGGCCAAGATACCGCCAAAACCATAGTGATGCAACATAGATAGCCACTGAACACCCTTTTCCTGGTAGGGACGAAGGTCAGCTTCTACCTTATAAGTTGGCAAATCAAAGGTCTCTGGTTTACTCAAATGTTGCGTTAAGAGTTGGAAATCTTTTGAAAAACGAACAGAATCACTTTCTGAAAGAGCCTCCATTAATTGATAGGCAGTCAATTGATTTAGTTCTAGGTGACCTTGCCCTGAATATCGAGCTCTTAGAGTTTTGAGACTCTCACTAATACGATGCGTCGCTTCGTCAAAAACAATCAACTGACCACTACGATTGATAAAATAGGGCGAACTTTCCATCAAAGCTGCTAAAGCATGATCCACATCTTCATCGTCAAGACTTGAAAAATCAAAGGAAATATCTAATAAATTCCCCTGACGCTCTACCTGAACCTGCGGACTCTGTTCAACCCGTAAGTCACGCAACTCCTGCCCAATCAGAACCGTCCCTGTATTTTCAAATTCTGCTAGAGTATTCGTAAAGAAATCATAGAGCTCTTGACTGCTACTTAATCGTTTAGATGACTGAAAATCAGGGGTGAATTCATGCTTAGCCATCAAACGGAAAACAGCCTGCTCATGACGATAGTTACTCGTAAATCCTAAATGACTCAACTCTTGTCGATTATGGACTAGGAAACCATCAAAATCAAAGGCTAATGTAAGTATAACCTCACTGTCACCTTTCAGGTCAAAGTGAAATCTCGGTGTAAAATCCTTGATATTAAAGGCTTTAGGAGCTTTAACTGGTCCCATAGTCCTAAAATCAAAAAGACTAGCAGCCAAGATGGCTTGTTCATCAAGATTAAAGCTGACATGCTTATTCAAATCGCTTCCGATTGGAAGAGAGCGTAAACCAACCAAAAGTTTTTGTTGTTTTCGATTCAAACGATAAAAAACACCTTGATAAAAGAGAATACGATTATTAAAAAAGGCCTGACTATTCTTCTCAGCAACAGTCAATTCAATCATCTTAGGCTCAACAGAAATATCAAACGAGAAGAGATGGGCATCAGCAGTCAAATCCTCAACCAAAAGTCGGTGATATTCGGTTCCTTCCCATTCAAACCTAAAGCCATCCAAATCTTGCATCCGTCTCAAACCTTCCTCAAAAAAACCGTAGGGGAGACAAAGATGACGTGCATTATTCGGTAAAATAAAGTCTAAATTAGTCTTGGCTTCATCTGGAATCATCCGTCCTAAGAAGTCTAAAAATGCCTGTGAAGTCTGGTCAAATTGAATAAGTGATAGGGGTTCATAATAGTTCTTTCCTATCTGATAATAACCCTCAGTCTCTACAAGTTTGAGAAAGGCAGGAATATCTCGAATAACATAAGAACGTTCATCTGGTAAGCGACGTAAACGTATACTCCACCAAATCTCTGAACCAAAGGTAGATTCCTCTCCCTCTACCATCAAGCTATATCTAACAGTATCATCCTCATTTAGGGAAAGGCCTTCTAAAAATAAACCGCCAAAAGAGTGTCCTCGCTCTTGGCCCGGAGAGGACTCTTGTTCCTCTTCCAATTCTGCCAAGAGACGCTGGCCTTCTTTATCGTTTTTTAGATAATACTCAATCGCTGCCAAATGGGGACAATAGCCTTTTTGAGCGAAATAATCACAGTCACACGTGATTTCAGAATCATTGAGTGCATAAATTAAATGATGTTGGTCAACTGTTGTATCCAACTGAGTTTCTGAGACCTGATGAATGGTAATGAGATCCTTTGCAAAAAGTTCAATACCCTCATTACGGACTCTACCCGGCATCAATTTTGCCATAGTATTCACCCCTATCTTATCCCTCTATTATAGCACAAAATCCTTATAAACTAGGCCTCACCAAGATAAAACAAAAAACACTCCCGAAGGAGTGTCGCAGATTATTATTCGTAATCAAGTTTATCTGAGTGACCTGAACCATTACCAACATAGTAACCTGTCTTACAGTTAATACTGAAGAGGTAAGTTCCATCTGGAAGGTACAAGTTGTAGTAACCATTACCATTGATGATGTTGACTGGCTCAAGGATGAAGTTATCTCCTGAGAAGTAACCACGTGAGTGTGATGTTTCGATAATCTTATCAAGAACACCATCAGCCCATGTCCAAGCTGGGTTACTTGTATCTGCTACTACGTTTGCATTATAAGGCACACGTGAGCGATTACGTTGAAGGATTGATGGGTTATAATTTGTGATTCCGCGTGTTACAACTGTTGAAGCTGCAGCTGTGCCACCAGTAGTTCCTCCAGTCGCACCAGTTGAACCTGCTGAGCCTGCTGAGTTAGCTGCTCCATTTTGCGCTCCAGAAGTATTTGATGCGGCCGCACCACCGCCATTAGAAGCTGCTCCAGATGCGTTATCACCTGAAGGTGCAGCAGGACTAGCAGTATTAACACTTTCAGAAGCTGTCGCTGCAGATGTTGCGCTCGCAGCCTTAGCTTTTTCTTCAAGCTGAGTCTTACCACCCTTAATAGCTTCTTGGATAGTGCTGTCGAGACTCGCATTTCCAGTTGTTGTTACACTTTCTGGAAGATTATTAAAGTTAGCATCTGATTTAACAGCAATAGAGGCATTATAGCTACCATCTACAAGAGCATCTGACTCAAACTGACTGTTAATCTTTTGTACAGCTTCAATTTGTTTCTTCAAGTTATCATATTTTTTCTTAGCTGCATCATAATACTTGGTTTTCTCCAATTTCTTGAGCAGTTTTTCCAAATCTGATAACTTACCAAATTGATCATTAGCGAGTTTTGTTTGCTCGTCATCTGTGAAGAAATTCTTATACATTTCTTCAAAGGCCTTATTATCAGCAGCTGACGTATCCTTACTTGATGATGATGTCACTGCTGAAGAAGCTGTGCTTGTTGTTTTCGCCGATTGGCTATGTGTTCCTTTATAAAGAGCATAGCTACCACCGATAATAGCTAAAGCAAGAACTGCTAGAGCACCGATAACAACACCTTTACGACGGTAAACTGGAATGTCACCATCAAAGTCACTCTTATGCGATGGTGAAATAGACTCTGAAGAGATTCTGTCTTCTGCAGATGGGCGATTAACTGCCATAGACACTTTTGGTGTTGTCTTTTCTTCATCAGCTTTTGCTCCAGTTACCCCTGCCACTGTTGATGCAATAGCTGCCAAATCAATAGTGTCTGAAACAGCAGCATCATCCAACAAAGGTTTTGAAGCTTGTGGCTCAGTATCGTCAATATTGGCAACAGCAGGATTTTGTGGTTCTGGATCATCAATGTTAGCAATCAAAGGATTGTTATCATCAACATTATCGACCAATGCATCGTTATAGGCTGGCTGATTAGTTGAAGTAGATGAATCAGCGAGTGCATCACCAAGGTCAAATTTTTCTGTTTCTGACGTGATGAAACGATCAGCATTTGTTGACGTAATGATAACTTCAGAACTTTGACTTTCTGGTTCTGCAATAACCTCAGGTTCAACAGGGGCATTTGGCAACTGCTTGTCAATATGAGATTGAGTCTCATCAGCCTTGTTATCTGTAGCACCAAAACCAAATGTGACCGGTGTTACTTCTTCAGTAGCTGTTGTAGAGTTGATTGACTCATTAGCCATTGATTGACCAATCAAACCTGAATCCGCAAACTCCTGACGTTGCTTTTGAATAAAAGCATCCAAAGGTGATGTGTCGCCGTCAGCTTCAATTTTCTTTGAAAATTTTTGTGAGGCAACTTCTTCGCGGTGTTGCTTGATATACTTATCCAAAATGCTATCTGTTTCTGTTACACCAGCATTAATCTCGGCTTCTTTTCGGACAGCCTCACCGACCGTCATTTCCTTGGCATCTTGGAAATCTAGCTCTTGGCTACCTTCATAGCCATTTTGTGTTTTATCTTCTGACACGTTTAATTTACCTTTCTAGCCTCAGAACGGCGAACACGCTCTCCAAAATATTGATATAAATCAACACGGAGGGTTCCGTTATAAAGCTTACGTTTTTTATCGGCTTTCATACCGTATTTGCTTTCAAATTGTTCATCGCTGGTCAAGATAAACTTGCTCCAAGTTTTAAGTGGCGCAAAAGTTTGACCCATTTCATTATACAAGATATCCACAGCCTTGTCATCCAACAAACGCTCACCATAAGGAGGGTTTGAAATAATGACACCATTGATTTTATCTGTTTTCAGGTCCTGTAAACGCATTTGTTTCAATTTAATAACATCTTCAAGACCTGCCTCACGAGCATTGGCTTTTGCAATTTCAACCATACGGCCATCAATATCACAACCCATAATATCTAATTCAATATCGTAGTTTGCCTTGCTATCTGCCTCATCACGTACCGACTGTACTAAATCCTTATCCACCCAATTCCATGCTTCAAAGGCAAAATCACGATTAAATCCTGGTGCAATGTTCATGCCAATCATTGCAGCCTCAATACAGAAGGTCCCTGAACCACAAGTCGGGTCAATCAATGGTTTATCCGGATACCAATTACTAAGTTCAAGGATAGCAGCCGCCATATTTTCTTTAATCGGTGCTCCACCTTTATCAGTACGGTAGCCACGCTTAAAGAGACTAGCACCTGTGGTATCAATCAAAACCGTAGCCTTATCCTTCAAAATAGAGACTTCAATCTTAAATTCCGCTCCTGTTTCTTGGAGAGGCACTCCTTCTGGACGGTGGAAATACTTCTGCAATTTCTTCACGACAGCTTTTTTTGAAATCGCCTGAACAGATGGCTCATTATGAAGCTTTGATTTAACACATTTAGCCTTAGAAATTGGGAACTTTGCACCTAGCGGAAGATAATTTTCCCAGTCTAAAGCAAAAACTCCCTGAAAGAGTTCCTCAAAGGTACGTGCTGGAAATTCACCCACTACAATCTTGATACGATCTGCTGCCCTCAACCAAAGGTTAGTTTCAGAAATTGCACGAACACCACCTTGGAAACGCACCTTACCATTTTCAACCTGCGTGTCATAACCTAACTCACGCAATTCACGTCCAACCACAGCCTCAAGACCTGCTGCTGCAGTTGCTACTAATGTAAATGTTTCTTTCATTGTCATCCTTTTATCTCATTGTTACGCGTACAAACTTTCTTAACCGATAGCTTATTTCCCACTCTTTTCTTTAAATATAAAAGAGAGAATTCTTGCTAAAAGAAGGCTGAGACATGTGTCCCAGCCTCACCTATATGCAATTTTCTATAAGCCATGTTTTGT
>ULYD01044132.1_pt1 | contig 13613 bp, 9 predicted proteins | sample 1961831 | NCBI WGS metagenome assembly ULYD01 (sample SAMEA4835854, study PRJEB28245) | human gut metagenome | biome: gut microbiome; material: fecal sample | place: Denmark | collected 2008 | reverse complement strand
CATCCTTCAAATCATCGTCACAGATTCCCGTCAGCTCCCGGATGCGCGCATCCAGTTCCCGCTCCGGGTTGACAAACGTCGAATACGTCTGCACCACGGTTCCATCTTCCACCCGCGCCGCTCCAATCTCGATGATCCGCTCGGTTTTGGGATTTAACCCTGTTGTCTCCAGGTCAATCGCTATATAAGAATTGTCTGTTTTTTCCATTTTATTTATCCATCGTAACTGTTCAGTACCTTCACAGTCACGCGCGAAAATCCATTAAAAATTGCCTACGGCAATGGGATTTTTGCCTGCTGGCCCATGTTTTCGTACGGTCAGCGCAGTAAATGCACAGACCTACTGAACAGTTTACTATCCATCTAATTTAAAATATGGTTGTCCTATATTTCTTCTCGTTCGCAGATGTTCAGACTGCCGCCATCCGCAATTTCTTTTTCCTGTCTTTCTCGGGAAAATCCCATTTCTCACTGTATTTCATCCTGGGAAATGGAAAATGCCGCCGCATTGCCAAACAGAGCATCCCGGTTTTTGTAATCAAACAGCACAAAGCTTCCGTCTTCCATCCGCTCTAAATGCGCCATTTTCGCCATCTGCCTGGAATCGTATGCCTCGTAGCCCTTCAAATAACGGCGTTCCTTCGCCTCGCGCATGAAAAACTGCTTCGTCTCGTTCTTCCACTCCGACGGATCCGGGGCAAAAGATGGACGGCTCTTGACGTTTTCACGGAGGTAGAGGTCATAAATGAGAAGATCCTGATAGGAAATTTCTTTGTTTCCCCATTTCTGAATAAACAGATACAAAATCTCATACCGTGCCAGCCGGTTATGGCTCACTCCATTCAGTCCCTCTTCCTCATAAAATGCCGCCAGACGGTCATACAAATCAAATGCATCGCCCCATTCCTGCACCAGGTATTTCATCGTGCGGCGGAACTGTCCGCTGTTGTAATAGACCTCGACCATCTCTTCCACACCCTTGAGACGGATCACCTCTTCATAGGAAAGCCAGTTGGTTCTAAGCACCTCATACGGCGGCTTGCTCTGGCTGAGCAGACCGTATTTCTGCTTCATTTCTTCCATATAGGAACCTTTCAGCACCTTCAGAAAGCCAAGCTGAAGCTGTTCCGGCTCCATTTTGTATACATCGTTGAAGGAACGATGAAAGCTCTCGATATCCTCATACGGAAGCCCCGCAATCAGGTCGAGATGCTGATGGATGTTGCCAAAGGTGTTGACCTGCGCCACACGGCGCGCCACCTTGTCTAGATCCATCGTCCTCCGAATCTCCTTCACAACCATCAGGTTCGTCGTCTGCACACCGATTTCCAACTGAATCAGCCCCGGACGCATCTGTTTCATCAGCGCCAGCTCGTCATCATCCAGAAGATCCGATGAAATTTCAAAATGGAAGTTGGTAATTCCATTATCGTGTTCCAGCAAATACTGCCAGATCGCCATCGAATGGCTCTTTTTGCAGTTAAACGTCCGGTCTACGAACTTTACCTGCGGCACCTTCCGATCAAGGAAAAACTGCAGCTCCCTGGTTACCAGCGAAAGGCTGCGGAACCGCACTTTTTTGTCAATCGAAGACAGACAGTAACTACAGGAAAATGGACATCCACGGCTGCTCTCATAGTAGATAATGCGGTGTTCCAGCCCGCTTAAATCTCCGTAGGAAAATGGAATGTCGTCCAGATTCATGAGCGGCGCCGGTCGATGGACCTCGATGGTGCCATCCGAACGGCGTAAGACAATGCCTGGGAGCTCTGAAAAACAAACCTCCGTCCCGCACTCGCACGCCTCCACCAACCGCGTAAAGGTCTCCTCGCCTTCGCCCTGCATGATCAGCTCGACCTCCGGCAGCTCATCCATCAGGTGAACCGCGTCATACGAAGCCTCCGGACCTCCCATCCAGATGCGGACCTGCGGAAGAACCTTTTTCAAATCGTGGATCAGTTCCTTCACGTAAACGATATTCCAGATATAACAGGAAAATCCCACCACATCCGGTTTTCTCCGGTAAATATCCTGCAGAATCTGATCCATCTGGTGGTTGATGGTGTACTCGCCGAGATCGATCTGGATTTCCGACACGGTTTTCGTTCGATTCTCGCCTTCTGCTGCCTCCGAAACCATTTCCATTCCAACAGCCGCACCCTGCTCATCCTTCTGTCCCAGCCCCAGCCGCTCCATCGCATACCGTCTCAGGCTGTAAATTCCCAGATTTGAATGTATATATTTGGCATTAATCGCCGCCAATAAGTACCGCATCGTCTCACACCTTCAAAATATGATAGCCAGCCGCCTTATTGAGCCGGTTCATAATCGCCCGTCCTAAATTGTCTTCCGAAAATCCTTCCGAAAAGATATATTCCGCGCCGCGATCGTCGAAATCGCGCAGAACTGCATACAGGTTGTGTGCAACAGTCTCCTGACGCGCCCGCGCACCGATGCTTTCCAGCATCCCCGCCGGATAACGGTCTTTCGTCTCGTCCGTGCAGATAATTCCAACCTTGCGCCCTTCTGCCAGCTTTTCGCCTGCCAGGCGGTTGATCGTCTCCACAACTGCCTCCGTCTCGCCCTCGACCAGTGTCAGATCGGCTTTCGGTGCATAATGGCGGTATTTCATTCCCGGTGCTTTCGGGCGCACATCCGCGCTGACCGGTCCTAAAATCGCCGGATCAATGCCGACTTCCCCGACCGTTTCACGCAGCATCTCCACGGTGATCGCACCCGGTCTTAAAACCATCGGCATTTCCTCCGTAACATCCACGATCGTCGATTCCAGACCAATTCCAACCGGACCGCCGTCGATGATCGCATCGATCTTTCCGTCCATATCCTGAAGCACGTGATCCGCACGCGTCGGGCTTGGGCGTCCCGATGTATTCGCACTCGGAGCCGCGATCGGCACGCCGGACAGACGGATTAACTCTGCCGCGATCGGGTCAGACGGCATCCGGATTGCCACCGTGTCAAGCCCGCCGGTCGTTCCATACGGCACGATCGCGCTCTTAGGAAATACCATCGTCATCGGTCCCGGCCAGTATGCCTTTGCAAGCTTTTTGCCATTTTCCGGCATATTCGATACCAGCGGCGCGATCTCCTCCAGACAGGACACATGCGCGATCAGCGGGTTGTCAGACGGGCGTCCCTTCGCTGCATAAATCTTCTTCGCTGCCGCCTCATCCAGCGCATTCGCCCCCAATCCGTACACCGTTTCCGTCGGAAATGCCACCAGACCGCCCGCGCGGATGATCGCTGCCGCCTTCTCAAGCACCTCCCGGTCATGCGGCGTAAAGTCCTTTGGATTTTCTATCTTCCACATCTGGGTGTGAAGTTCTTTTTTGGTTTCGTTTTGCATATTGATTCTTCTTTCTACTATCTCACAATGAATAAATCTATCTTCCGTACTAAGCTCGAAAATACCTCGCTAAGTACTCCTAGTATACACAAGATTCCTCGCCAGTTCAAGGTTTCAGCGCCCATTCAGATACTCCATAATCCCCATATGCAGCGTATACGCCACGCGGTCCTGGTATTCTTCTGTTTTCAGCAGTGCCGCCTCTTTCCAGTTAGACAAAAATCCGCACTCGACGATGACAATCGGACATTTGACGTGGAGCAGGAGATAATAGCTGTCATTCGGTTTGGCTTTTCTGCGGTTCTGGTCTCCCAGCGCATAGTCGAAGCGCTTCTGCAGTATTTCCGCCAGCCGTTTCCCCTTCTCTGACTTCCGGTAATAAAATACCTGCGCGCCAGATACGTCCTCCTGGTGGTAGCTGTTCTGGTGGATGCTGACGACCAGATCCGCGCCGGATTCCTCGACGCGGGCGCAGCGGTTTTTCATGTCGGACATTTTCCGGCTTCCGGTTGACGTATCATAAAGTCCCCGGTCATCCTCCCGGCTCATCACGACCTCTACATCGGACTGTTCCAGATACCATTTCAGGCGCTTCGCGATTGCCAGATTGATGTCCTTTTCCAGGCTTCCGTCCACACTCACCTTTCCCGGATCAAAATCCCCATGCCCGGCGTCCAGGAACACCACCGGCTTTTTCTTTCCAAGCACAGCGTCCGCCCCCGCTGATGCCAGCCCCGCATACCGTGCCGCCAGAAAGACGCCGCAAAATAAAAGAAGGCAGACTGCCAATTCCACTGACAGCCGCCTTCGCATTTGTTTTAGAAACGGGTGTGTTTCAAACCATTCGTTCAAGTGCACCGCTCCTGATGCATTCTTATGATATCTATATTCGCCTTGTTCGCGGCATATCCCGCTATTTTCTAATTCTAATCCCGGCTCCTACTGCTGTGCCTCCGCTACATCCTTAAACCCAAGTCCAAAAATGCCCGAGGTTTCCTTCACAATCACAAACGCATTCTCATCCGTCTCCGCAATAATGCGTTTTAAACGATTGAACTCCGTTTTGCGGACGGTACATAAAACCACCGTCGTGTCCTCGCCGCTGTAGCCGCCCTTGCCCGGAAGCAGCGTTACCGTACGGTCAATTTCCTTAATGACACGTTCTGCGATTTTCTGCGGGTATTTCGTCACGATCGACGCCTCGCTTCCGGCATCATTTCCGTAGATGATCATGTCGATGACCTTCGTCTGCGCGTACAGGGAAATCAGTCCGAACAGTGCCGCATCGACGTTTCCAAAAACGAAGATCGAGGTGGAGAGGATGATTCCATCGATCATCATCAGGGCGCGCCCGATCGAGACATGCGGATATTTCTTCTGGAGCAGGTAGCCGACCACATCGCTGCCGCCCGTCGTCGAACCGGACAGAAAGATGAACGCCATGCCGACGCCGACCAGAATGCCACCGTAGAGACTTCCCATAAGCTGGTCGCCCATATAAACCGGAAAGACCGGGGCGATCACGTAGTCAAGCACAACCGAACAGATTCCGCACGCAAACGCCGTCCGCAGCGCAAAGGCACGGCTCAAATGAAACCACGCCAGTATTAAAAGCGGCACATTGACCATCAGTGTCAGCCGTCCGACCGGCAGGTTCGTCACATGGTTTAACATCAGTGCCACGCCGACCGCACCGCCAGGCGCAATATTCGCCGTCTCAATAAAGCTGTGCGTGCCGATACTGTAGATAAATGCGCCCAGAATCAGATATAAAAAATCTTTTACAGAATATTTTCCAATGTATTTCTCCATTTCTGCATTTCCTCCTGTTATTCTGTCTGAGCGTTCCATCCTTTCCGGGCTGATTCTGCTGGTTCTGCTTCCCGCATCGTCCTCAATTTTCCGTATCTATCCTCCATCGCTCAGATTAGATTTCTTTTTCCTGTTTTTCCTTCGCCTTTTCGCCTCGCAGCTGGCTCGCCTTTCTCTGCAGCGTCTGCCTCGGCACATGCAGAATCCGCGCTGCCTCAGATATATTTCCGTGCGCCGCCTCCAACGCCTGCCAAATCAGTTTTTCCTCATAGGCAGCCACCGCCTCACGAAGCGACGAGCAGAGTTTTGGAACTTCTTCCAGGCTTTCCGGCGTCTTTTTCCTGTCCGCCTGCTTTTCCAGCAGAAGCTTTCCCTTGATGTCTTTATACTGGAGCAGGGAGCTCGTCTCGTCCACCATGCTCATGCCGTAAACGATCACATGTTCCAGCTCCCGGACATTGCCCGGCCAGTCATATTCTTCCAGTTTTTTTAGCAGATCCTTTGACACATACTGAACCTGCTTGTGGAAGGTGCCATTGTGTTTGTTTACATAAAACTTGACAAAATGTCCAATATCCGCCTTCCGTTCCCGCAGCGGCGGAATCCGGATCGACATCATGCTCAGACGATAATAAATATCGCGCCGAAGCTGTCCTTTCTCGATCGCCTCAAGCGGTTCCACATTGGTTGCCGCAATGATCTTCACATTCGTGCGTTTCGTCTCACTGCCGCCCAGGCTGCGGAAACTGCCGTCCTGCAGAACCCGCAGAAGCTTTGACTGCAAAAACAGAGGCATCGAGTTGATCTCGTCGAGGAACAGCGTTCCGCCGTCCGCCAGCTCAAAGAGTCCCTTATTTTCCATTGCCCCGGTAAACGCGCCCTTGGACGTTCCAAATAAGATACTTTCGAGCAAGGTATCCGGCAGCGCCGCACAGTTCTGCGCGATAAACGGTTTATCCCTCCGTTCACTGGCATTGTGGATCGACTGTGCAAACACCTCTTTTCCGGTTCCCGTTTCCCCATAGATCATAACCGGCAGATCGCACGCCGCCACCACCGGTATATAGTCTCTGGCATTTTTCATTTTTTCATCCACTGCGATGATATCTTCCATCGTAAAAGATGCGCCGCTGTGTTTTTTCAGCTTTCCAGCGCCGCCGACCGGGATCTGTTCCGAAGTCAGTTCCACACTCTCCGGCTCTTCCTCGCCGTCTGTCATCTCCTCCATCGACAGATCGATCGCGCCCACCACGGCGCGCCCGCTCTTGATCGGAATCGAAAGAGAGCTGATATGGATGCCCTCCTGCCCCTTGGTCTGCAGCAGCTGGTTTTCCACGTAAACCGGCAGTCCAACCTCCATCGCCCGGATCATGCTGCTGTTCTTAGCGTTCAGGTTTTCAAATACGTCGAAAAAATTTTGTCCCACCAGCGCCTGGTAAGCTTCTCTCTCTTTCCGGTTTGAAAATTTACTATTTAACTTTGCTGAAAACAGAATCTCGCCATCCAGGTTGATGATCGTGATTCCGTCAATATATCCTTTTCCATGAAATAACTGTCTTAAAAACTCCATGCATTTCTCCCCTGTCTGAAACACCGCTGACCGGAATCACGCGCTAAGTCTCACGGACGTTCGACTTGAATCTGCGTTCATCCGGCCTGACAACGGTGTTATGTTTACACCTGTTCCAAGTGTATCAGAGGAAACAGGCAAAGACAAGTTTATCCGATCTCCTCCACACCTGGGCGATCCAGCGGAAGTTTCAGCCACCACCATTTAAATACGATATTTGCGATGATGCATGCTGCCATGATTACCAAATAGATGCCGATAAACTTCCAATGGCTGCCATTTAAGAGCATCATCGGTCCCATCGACCACGCAAACATCTCTGCCGGAGTTGTAAACGGCGCTGCAAATGCAGTATCGTTCAGCGTCTTGGAGCGGTTTTCCGGATCAACGATTCGAAGAAGGATGAAGCCGATCGCAAAAACGCCCGTTGAATAGCCAAATACGAAGATCGCGCGCTCAAACCAGCTGCCGCGGTTCATCGCCGGACCAAAGAACATCAGAGTTGCCACTACGATTACAATACCGCAGAGCAGAAGAAGTGCCAGCGGAGCTGCATATTTAACGATAACTGCCAGTTTGATGGAAGCGATTCCGAAAAACACCAGATAATCCGTCGCAGTACCGGAGATACGTCCCACTACATTTTCATCAATATAATCACCGACGCCGACTTTTCGGAAAACGAGGAACATCACGATCGCGGTCAAAAATGCCATCAGGTAATTCGGCAGATCCAGACCGATCGCTGCATAGATTCCCTTGCTGAGTCCCACACCGATACCGGATGCGATCAGCATCACTGCCAGATGCCATGCCAGCGGATCCAGGACGTTGGATGAAATAGTTTCCTCGCCCATCGACTTGCGCTCATTTTTGGGCACCAGACCACAGCGCAGATCATCGGAGATCTGATTGAAGCCTTTCATATATTTGGTCCAGCCCTTTTTCGTTCCCAGCTTGATGAAGAACAGACCGCCAAAGATACCCGATAAAATACCAACAGTTGCACAGGTCATCGCGATATCCATTGCATCCAGATCACCCAGTCTCTCAAACGCGGTACCAACAGCCGCTGCCGTTCCGTGTCCGCCGGAGAAACCAGCTGCCAGCAGCAGACCGAAGCCATAGTTAATGTTCGGGAATAATTTCGAAATTACTAAAATACTAAACAACGGTGCCAGTGAGAACTGAATCGCCTGTGCCAGCACTTTATAGGAAAAATAAGAACCAATCCGGTCAATTTCCGCTTTAAAATCTTTCTTGTTGAAAGAAAATCCATTAATTCCGACACCTGCGAAAATCAGGATAATCAGAACACTTGCATAAGAACCAATATTTTCAGAAAACGGCAGGATTCCCAGTCCCTGCGCCCCGAGTGCCAGCGCGATAAATCCGGCAATCATACTTGGCGGAATGAAAAATTTCTGTACCAACGGCACTTTTGCACGTAAAAGCTGACCAACCGCGATAAAAAACGATGCGATCGCAAAGTCCACTAAAATGTCTGTAACACTCACAGATACCCCTCCTATTCTTCTGTATCAAATGCGCCTCCAGCTATTTCCCATCCGGAAGCACTTCTATTCTCCCCTCAAATGGCAGAGCGCTTTTCATCCGTATCCCCATACGTTTCACGAAAAGCGTTCTGCCGATATCCTTTATCTGAAAAATCACTTCTCTAATTTGATAAAGTTATCCGAATGGCTCTTGGTTGTCGACGGAGCCAGATCCAGTTTCTGATCTGCGATCTCTAAGATGTCTTCCGGACGAACCCACGGTCTGCCCTGGATGGCACTTGTCTCCTCATGGGTTAAGTATCCCTTGTAGGTGGTTAAGCTGCGGCGCAGGAAACCATCCTTTGCACACGCCTGCGCCACGCCATTGTTGATGATGCTTCTGAAGTGCGGCAGTACGGATGCTGCATATGCGATCGAGGTAGACTGGGAAATTGCGCCCGGAATGTTGCTTACGCAATAATGTACGACGCCCTCTTCGATATAGCGCGGATTTTCATGGGTGGTCTCATGGAATGTCTCGATTGCACCATAATCGTTGCTGATATCTACGATAACGGAACCTTTCTCCATCGAGCGGACCATCTCGCGGTCGATCATGTATTCTTTGGCATCCTTCGGCCATCTAACACAATTATATACGACATCGATCTCCGGTAAAATCTTTTTCAGATTATAACGGTTGGAAATCTGGGTGTTGACTTCCTCATTGAACTGTTTTCCGATATCGCGCAGGGTTCCGATATTAATATCCATAACCGTTACCCACGCGCCCAGCGCATGAAGAACAGAGATTGCTGCGCGTCCTACCACGCCGCCTCCAATGACCAGCGCCTTAACGCCCGGAGCACCGCCGAGACCGTTGACGAATTTGCCCTTGCCGCCGTTGATGGAGAGCAGGGATTCCAGACCAAAAAGTGCACCCGCCTTACCAGCTGCCTCGCAGTTCGGTGAACCGTAACGGTGGGAATCTTCTGCGGTAAATGCAATACACTTGCTGTCGAGAAGTGCCTGTACCTCCTCCGGATGTGCTGCCGGATGGATGCAGGTAAATACGATCTGGTTTTCACGGAGCAGTTTGTACTCGCACGGTTCAAACTCTTTTACCTTCGCGACGAAATCGCAGGTTGCATAAATTTCTTCCTTTGTATCAACCAGCTTCGCGCCCTCTTTCACATATGCCTCATCCGGGAATCCAGAACCTTCGCCCGCGCCCTTCTGAACGTAAACCTCATTGCCGTCACCTACCAGCATGCTTACCTCTGCCGGGGTTGCGATGACACGGTACTCGCCTACTTTGATGTCTTTCAATACGCCAACTTTCATAATGTGTTCCCTCCATGTAATATATTTTTCTTTTTGCTTGGTACTTTTGCTTGATACTCATATATACAGCAAGTTCCGTGCCAACTTTTACGTTTTTCGATTTTATTTAATATTTTTCTTTTTTATTTTCCAAAAAATTCGAGGTTTTCCTTGTAAATACAAGGTTTTTGTCGAATTAAAATTTTTATTTATTTTTTTGATAACCTTCCAGGAATGACTCGTTCTTGTCTCATTTTTTTCATAATGCAAAAAAAATGACTCATTTATGAGCTTTTATGTGCTCATAAATGAGTCATTCAAATTTTATTTTTGAGTCATATGCCGATTTTTGAGTCTTTCATTTCTAGGGTGCTCATTTTGGTTTCTGCGCTTTCGCTGATAAACTTTTTATTTTTTTCACCCAGTTTGATTCCTACTGCCCAGCTTCCGCCGCTGCCAGCTTTCGCGACTCCGTCAGCGTCTTTCCCTCGCGCAGATGAACCACCACGCGCTCCTCGCGCTTCGCGATCCGGGAGGCGGATTCGTAGACTTCCGCGACCTTTCCGGACGGAACCACGACCACGCCGGTCCGGTCCGATCGCCTCGAATGCCAGATAAGTCATAACGGCATTGATATCGTGTGTCAATGTCTGATCCACCTTGATAAAAATTTCTTCGCCTGGCGTCATATCGCCCGATACGAAGTGTGACTCAATAATCTTTCTGGTAAGTGATTTCCCCATGTTTTGATTTCCTCCATTTGTTTGCCATGTTCTCTCGGAGTCTTTCCTGCACTCCGCCATCTCTATCAGCCCCGCAGCCTTGACCCGGCTGCCCGTCTGTTTTTTTCCGTCCTTATTGTAACGCCTGCCTGCGGGGAAATTCCAATTAAGAAAGGGAATGAAGGTATAACTTTCTGTTATCAGGGCTTCTCCCCGTACTCCTCCCTACTCAATTCTTCACTTCCATTTACCCTTCTTATTTTCGCTCATTTTTCATATGTCTACAAAATTATATTATATCTTTTAGGTAGAATTAAAAATTATTTTATTTTGTTTTGTAACTTTTTGTATTTTTTTGTAATTTTTTGACTGTTTTATGTTAGAATCCAGCCATGTTTGGGAGGACAATTTGTATTAGGGAGGAAATTAGAATGAGAAAAATTAAAATGATGACCAGTGCAGTGCTTCTTTCTTTATCCCTAGCTTTTTCTTTAACAGCTTGTGGAACAAAGTCTGAACCGGCAGCCGATACAACAGCGGCTGAAGCCGAAGTAACCGAGACAGAAAGCGAAGCAGAAACTGCCGAAGAAGCGGCGAATGACGAAGAAGAGAAAGTCAAAGTCGGCGTTTCATGGAATGCAGACGAAATCGACAAAGATGCACAGTTATATATAGATGCCGTTACCAAAGCTGGCGGCGAAGCAATTTATCTTCCTCAGATCAAAACCGAGGATGACGCGAAAAATGCTCTGGCAGAAATCGATGCTCTGGTTGTGACCGGCGGCGAAGATATTGATCCGAGCTACTACGACAAAGAGCCAAACGAAAAATTAGAGACTGTAAACGAAGTCAGAGATACTTCTGATTCTCTTTTAATCAAGGCAGCTCTCGATGAGGATATCCCGATGCTCTGCACCTGCCGTGGCATGCAGTTCTTAAACGTATTAAGCGGTGGTACCTTATATCAGGATCTTCCGACTCAGAATCCGTCCGATATCGATCATCGCGATCCGAACGGTAAGGTATTCGCAAAACATGAGATTACCGTAGACAAAGATAACATCGTTGCTGCCGCATTTGGCGGAGAAGGCACCTACACTGTAAACTCCTGGCATCATCAGGCAGTCGATCAGTTAGGTGACAACCTGAAAGTCGTTGCTACTGCTCCAGATGGAGTCATCGAAGCAATCGTCAGAGAAGATAAAGACTACGTGATGGGCTTACAGTTTCATCCGGAAGCTATGATCGCTGAAGGTGATGACAGTTTCCTTGCTTTCTACACCAACCTGATCGATCAGGCAAAAGAGGCAGAATAATCACATTTCTCCCAGACAAAACAATATTTTTGATGTTTTAATAACCTCCAGGCGGATGAATCAATCTTTCCGCCCGGAGGTTTTTTGTCCAAGACGCTCTTTTTTAATAAAAAAGAATGTGCCTTGGCACATTCTCGCGCCGAGCGCGGTCGCTTGCGACAAACTACATCTTCGCGCGAGTGCGCATCATTGGCACGTTAGTGCCTTTTTGTGTAATAGGGGATTCCAAGGAATTTCCTATTACATAAAAAAGCAGAAGCCCCACGCTCCCGCATGAGACTTCCACCCTACTTTGAATCATTGAATCTTAATTAAATTGTCTCTACTCCCAGCCAATCACATCCCAGACGTCGCTGGTTTCCAGCCCCAGCCGCCATCCGGCTACACCTGCCAGGTCGTATTTCTTGATTAAATCCATCTTGAGTCCCAGAGACCTTGTCTCCTCCATCCAGAGCTGCTGTTCGCCGTTCTGGCTGTCCAGCCTGCCGTAATACTGACCAGCCGAATCATCCCAGGTCAGATCCATGCCGCTCTCCGACACCCATTTTGTCGCCTCGGAGATTCCCATCGCACGGGAGGACGCATTGTCGCCGCTTCCCGTCCAGAGCCTTGTGTAGAACGGAACTGCGTTGATTACCTTTTCCTTCGGAACCAGGGAAAGCATATCTTTGATGCCGTTTTCGACATATCCGATCGAAGAAACAGAACCGGCTTCGCCGCCTGCATAGTGCTCATCATAACCCATGATAATCACATAATCTGCGACGTTGCCCTGCTCTTTCTGGTTATAGAAACGGTTATATACCGCCGGAACATAGTTATCGACCGACAGCACCAGCCCTTTCTTTCGGCAGGAAACCGACAGCTCGCGGATAAACTCGATGTAATGGACGCCCGCCGCCGTCTTCAAACTCTCAAAATCCAGATTGATACCGTCAAATCCATAACGGTCCGCCTCTGTCATCATATTTTCAATCAGTTTTTCGCGCACAGACGTCCTGGAAAGAAGCACCTCCGCCTGCACGTTCTTGCTGCATTCGCGGCTGAAATTGTCGAGTACCGCCCAGACCTGCAGACCTTTTTCATGCGCCCGATCCACATAGGACTTATCTGCCAGAGATTCATACGCGCCGCTGTTGCTGCTAAGCGTAAACCACGTCGGCGCGATGACATTGACACCTTTCGTCTTTGCAATCAGAGAATCCATCGCCTGGTTTGCCGCCGCGATCGTTACCTGATGCCAGACCATCACAATCTTCTGATCCAGTGAAATATTCTGGTAGACCGGAGCAGTAAAATCACTCTTTAATGTCTCCTCGTGCAGATTTTTCATCTTCCACTTGTGCATATATCCAATATGACCGTCCGGTGTCATGACTCTCGCCCAGTTGTCATACTGTTCCAGCACCGTCACTGTCCCGCCGCGCTTTATCTCAGTCACAATCGGGCTTTTCAAGCCGCCTCTTAAGCGGATCTTGGCGCTCCACGCCGCATCTGCCACCGTAACCGGATCCCAGTTATTTTCCACGAAAACCCGCTTCTGTGCCTCACCATCATACGCCTGCAGACGCACATCGGTGTATTTCTGAATCAGAGCCAGTGAAAGATAAACTGCATCGCCATCCCGGTAAAGGATCTTTTTTCCGTCCTCATCCACTGTCGTCTCGTCGCTTTTCACGATCTCCTCCGGCAGGGCGTACACCAGTATTTCCTCATTGGCATCCCAGTAAAAACGTTCATTTAAGTTCGCATCTACCCACGCAGCCGGCAGATATGTCTGCCCGTCCACGTAGACCCCGCTCTCCTCCTGACGTTCATAGTTCAGATACAGCGCCACCCGGTCGCTGCCGCCCGCCGCGTACAGAGCATCCAGATCCGCCCTCTCCCGGCTTGGCATATATTTGACCGCTGCAATCACACCAACGGCTGCCACGATTAAAAACAGCACAAACCCGAAAATCCGTCCCAGACAGCCCGAACGTGCTTTCCTTGATCTTCCTCTTTCCA
>ULYD01046010.1_pt1 | contig 13733 bp, 9 predicted proteins | sample 1961831 | NCBI WGS metagenome assembly ULYD01 (sample SAMEA4835854, study PRJEB28245) | human gut metagenome | biome: gut microbiome; material: fecal sample | place: Denmark | collected 2008 | reverse complement strand
AAATAATCTCTCTTATCATATCACATTTTTCACTAACAATTTTTTGAAAATTCTAGTAAAATCAAAGTAAGAAAGACTTTAAGGAGTAATGATGTCCAATTTAATCGATTATCTTGAAAAGGTTAAGGATTTGCCTTTCGACAAAGAGCCTCTTAATATTTTGGATAAGGTTTGCATCAATGAGATTGGCTACCTGACTTATGAAAAATGGCTCTCAGCAAGTGATTTGAAGGAAACCATCAATTTACATGACTATGCTGAAGGGAAGGACTTAAATCCAGACTACAGCTTCATGGTGACTAAGGAACGGGTAGATTTGGCTGAAGCCATGGTCAGGTCTAGGCGTTTCGCTAGACTTAATCTAAGTGACTACTGTAGTGTCTTGGACAAGGAAGTGGAAAAGCAGTTTGCGGCTATGATTTTCAGCTTGCCTGAATTTGACTACCAGCAGATTGTCTTTCGTGGTACCGATGATAGCGTCATTGGTTGGAAGGAAGATTTTCAGCTGACTTACAGTCGGGAAATTCCTGCCCATCGCTCAGCCATGGCCTTTCTGGAGAAGCACTTGCCAAACCTCAGTGACCATATCGTTGTTTCTGGACACTCCAAGGGTGGCAATCTTGCCCTCTATTCGGCTGTTCAGAGTTCGACTGTCTTGCGTGAGCAAATAGCAGAGCTCTTGCTTCTTGATTCTCCGGGCTTGATGAAGCCCCTCTTAGAGAAGCCTTCTTACCAAGAGTTGAAAGCCAAGATGACGGTTATCAGACCTCAAGAATCAGTTGTGGGAGTCATGCTCTACTGGGACAAGGTCGCAAAGCTCGTAGCAGCAGATGGCATAGGCATCGCTCAACACAATGTCTTGCTTTGGCAGGTTGACTTGGAAACAAATGATTTTGTTTATGTGGACCAGCCGACAGACCTGAGTCAACGCTTAAAAGAGACCTTCCAAGAATGGATTGAGACCTTGCCTAATCAAGAACTCAAGCAGGTTTGTGACTTGTTCTTTGATACCATTCTTGATTCTGGAATTGAAAGTCTGGATGATATTGGGATAAAAACTCTCCCTAAGCTAGGCCAGATGTTGCAAGAATTTGGCAATCTCTCGGACCAACAAAAAAAGGTCCTGCAGGATGGTTTCAACCAGTTACTCTGGATATTTTGGAAGTCGGGAAATAAGAGATCTAGCCTGCCCAAGCTAGAACTTCCTGATTTTATCAAGAAGTTGAGTGAATTAACCAACAACGATTAGAGACAGCGGAATCATAGAAGTGGAGGATTTTATGTCTAAGAACGTACTTATTACAGGAGCAACATCAGGAATTGGCGAAGCAACAGTGCGTGCCTTTGCCAAAGAGGGAGCAAATCTCATCCTAACCGGTCGCCGTGTAGAGCGTTTAGAAGCTCTAAAAGAAGAGCTCCAAGCAACCTATCCAAATCAAAAAGTTTGGACCTTTGCACTCGATGTCACAGATATGGCCATGGTCAAGGATGTTTGCCAAGCCATTCTAAAAAGTGTGGGGCAAGTTCATGTCTTAGTCAATAATGCAGGCTTAGCACTAGGTCTAACAGCCTACCAAGACTATGAAGAGTGGGACATGCTGACCATGCTCGATACCAATGTCAAGGGCTTGATGATGGTGACACGTCAGATTTTGCCAAATATGGTTGCTGCCAATGAGGGTCATATCATCAATATGGGCTCTACGGCGGGCATCTATGCCTACGCAGGTGCTGCCGTTTACTCAGCTACTAAGGCCGCAGTGAAAACTTTCAGCGATGGCTTGCGTATCGATACCATTGCCACAGATATCAAGGTGACGACCATTCAGCCCGGTATCGTTGAGACCGACTTTTCTCAAGTTCGCTTTCACGGTGACAAGGACAAGGCAGCCAAGGTTTATCAAGGGTTAGAAGCCCTTCAAGCCCAAGATATTGCGGATGCAGTCCTCTACGTCACCAAGCAACCACGACGCGTCCAGATTTCAGACATGACCATCATGGCTAACCAACAAGCTACAGGGTTTACCATTCATAGGGAGGTAGACTAGGAGAAGCTTATGAAGAATGAAACTAATCTAGCCATCGGTAGTAGCTGGGAAGACTTGCAATCAAAACTGTTTAGCAAGGAAGAAATTGAAGCTAGTTACCAAAGAGTAGAAAAACTCATTCAGGAAAAGGGTTATAAATAGTAGATAAAAACACGGCACTAAGCTGTGTTTTTTTTTGTTCGAATTTTCCCAAAACTATGAAAGAACCCGTGAAAATGCTATAATGTAAGGGATTACGACATTATTGAAAGGATAAGTCATGCCACCAGTTACTCCAGAACTTGAGATAGAACGTCAATTAATCGAGCAATTAACCTCTGGTGAGAGTCAGTGGACCTATCGACCAGACTTAAAAAATGAAGATCAATTATGGGACAACTTTTTTGAGAAGTTAGCGCAAAATAATGTTGCCCTACTCGCTGACCATCCCTTGACTGAGCAGGAGAAGCGCCAAATTAAGAACCAGCTTAACTTCATTAACTATTATGAAGCTGCTAAGTGGTTGGCGGGTGAAAATGGTATTGCTAAAGTCGAGGTACAGCGTGAAGATGCTAGCCTTGGGACTATTCGACTTTCTGTCATCTGGCGTGACAATATTGCTGCTGGAAAATCCAGTTACGAGGTGGTAAATCAAGTAGAACGTGACAAGGCTTATCCACAAGATCAGGACCGCCGTTTAGATACAACTCTGATGATTAATGGCCTTCCTCTTATCCATATCGAGCTCAAGAGCCCTCGTGTGGCCTTTTTGGATGCCTTTCATCAAATCAAAAAGTATGACCGTGAAGGAAAGTTACGTGGCATCTATTCTGCCCTTCAGATGTTTGTTGTGACTAATAAGGTGGATACACGTTATATCGCAGCTGCACGAGAGGATAAGCTCAATAAACAATTCTTGACATCTTGGGTGGATAAAGATAATAAACCCATGACCAGTCTCATGGACTTTGCCCATGAGGTCCTGTCTATTCCACGTGCCCATCAGATGGTGATGCAGTACTCCGTTATTGATGATAGTAAAAAAGCCCTCATCCTCTTACGTCCCTATCAAATTCATGCCATCGAGTCTGTTCAAGATGCCTCTCGTCGTCAGGAATCAGGATATATCTGGCATACCACAGGTTCTGGTAAGACCCTAACCTCCTACAAGGTGGCTCGCAACCTCTTGCAGATTCCAGCCATTCAGAAGACGATTTTCGTCGTGGACCGTAGGGACCTTGACCAGCAGACGACGTCGTCCTTTCTTTCCTACGCCGCTAATGATGTCATCGATATCGATGAAACGGACAATACCCATGACTTGGTCAAGCGTTTGGCAGGAAATGATAAGCGTGTGATTGTGACGACTATCCAGAAAATCACGACCATGATGCGTAAGTTCCAAGAAGGTAAATATCAAAAGGATTCGGAGAAAATCAAGGACCTTCGTGTGGCTTTTGTTGTGGATGAATGTCACCGTGCGGTCACGCCTCAGACTCAAAAGGAGATCAAAGGCTTTTTCCACAATTCGCTCTGGTATGGCTTTACAGGCACACCGATTTTCAAGGAAAATAAACGCAAGCAATTAGGTGATTTGGCACAAACCACCCACCAACAATATGGCGAACGCCTCCATGAGTATACGGTCAAAGAAGCCATCCATGACGGGGCAGTTCTGGGATTTAAGGTGGACTATCGTAATACCATTATTTCGCCGATTCCTGAAAAAGACCTTCCGGACTCTGTCTATGAAGATAAAGAGCACATGCTAGAAGTCTTGGATGCTATCCTAAACAAAAGTTATCAACAGTTGGGCTTCCCAAATGGTGAGGGCAAGACCTACGAGGCCATCTTAACCGTTAAGTCCATTCCACAGGCTCAGGCCTATTACAATCTGCTCAAGAGTATCAAGGCAGGACAGGAACGTGTCAAGGTGTCAGAGCGGGTTAAGCGCGTGCTACTTGACTTTCCAAAGGTGACAGTCACTTACTCAGTGTCGGAAAATGAAGAAGAATCTATCGGCTACCAAGAGCACATGAAGCAGGTCATGGACGATTACAATCAAGAGTATGGGACCCATTTTACTATGGCTGATTTACGTGGCTTTAACACGGATATCAATAATCGTTTAGCTAGAAAGTTAGACAAATACATTCCTCGTAAAGAGCAGTTGGATTTGGTCATCGTTGTAGACCGTCTTTTGACCGGTTTTGATGCCCCTTGTCTATCCACTCTCTTCATCGACCGTAAGCCCATGCGTCCACAGGATTTGATTCAAGCCTTTAGTCGCACCAACCGTATCTTTGATAGTAAAAAGCGTTATGGCCATATCATCACCTTCCAAAGGCCAGAGGCCTTTAAAGAGGCTGTGGATAACGCCCTTAGACTCTACTCAAACGGTGGTGAAAATGATGTCACTGCTCCAGACTGGGGAGAAGAAAAAGCAAACTTTATCCAAGCCTGGATAGACTTTCAAGTAAAAGTGGAAGATGTGGAAAACTATGTCATCACGATTGAGCAGGCTACTAGCCCACAACTTCGTCGCATTGCCAAGGCTTACCAAACCTTCGACAAGTATCTGGCATCTATCCGTGTCTATAGCGAATACGATGAAGCAGCTATCTATGCAGAGACAGGACTATCAGATGAGAAGCTGGAAACTTATCTCGGAATCTATCAAAATATCCTAGCAGAGCTTAAAAGCCGAGCTGAAGACGATGGTGATGATAATCTCTTTGACATCCACTACGAACTGGAATCGGTCCAAGTCGATGAGATTAACTATGCTTACATCCTGACCTTGATTCAAAGTATGATTCAGCAGGAAGAAGATAGTCCACAGGCCCTCAGCGACAAGGATATCGAAACTGTTGATAACTATATCCAGAGTCTGGAACGCACCAATCCTAAACTAGCCGAAATCATCCGAAACCTGTGGAAAGAAGTCCAAGCTAATCCTAAAGATTACCAAGGACAATCTATCACTGGTGTCTTGGACAGCATGATTGAAGCCATCATCGACGACCATCTCAAACGCTTTGCCAGAGAATGGTATGTCGGACTCGATGAACTTCGTTACTATGTCCAACACTACCGTAAAGGTGCTAAAAAGCAATCTGGCGAAAGCCAGCTCACCAAGAGCCAACGCTACAAAGACTACAAAGCAGAAACAGCTGATGCCCTCAACCCGCTCAGCTACAAAAAGCACATCAAAGAAGCCTACACCAAACTCATTGAAGAAGTTATTGAACCGTTGAGAGTGGGGAGGTAAGAGGAAGGGGATTAATAATGAAAAAAAATGAAGAAAAGTGTGTTTTAGACATGACCAGCATGGAGGCAAGAGCATTTTTTCTGAAGTCAAGCTCGTATTTTAGTGGAAACTTGCCGACTTATTTTGATTTTACTTCAATACTAAACGAAGTTTCGAAAATCATGGATGGAAAAAAACTAAACGATGTGTGGTATAGAAAACCAGGAAACTATAGGAATGTAAACCGAAAGATTATAATGAATAAAGATGGTAAGTATGCATGGAGACAACTTCAAATTATTCATCCATTTATTTATGTTGATTTAGTAAATCTAATAACGGAGGAGAAAAATTGGAATCTGGTAAGGAAGCGTTTTTCTGAATTTGATAATACTTCAAATGCTTCAAAAATCCGATGCATATCTATACCCAAACAATCAAAATCAAAGTTATCTGATATAGGAAATACTATTCTAGGATGGTGGAAGAATTCTGAGCAAGCATTAATAAAATATTCACTGGATTTTGATTATTGTCTGCAGACTGATGTAACAGATTGTTATCCTTCTATATATACGCATTCTATTTCTTGGGCATTACATGGAATCAATGTTGCTAAGAGTAATAGGAGCCTTGATCTATTGGGGAATAAAATTGATAAAAGTATACAATCTATGCAGAATATGCAAACAAATGGAATTCCTCAAGGAAGTGTTTTGATGGATTTTATAGCTGAAATGATCCTGGGGTACTCCGATAAATTATTATCAGAAGAATTGAGTAAAGAAGGAATAAATAATTATCAAATTGTTAGATATAGGGATGATTATAAAATTTTTTCAGATAGTAAAGAGGATGTTGAAAAAATACTTAAGACTCTCTCGATAATTTTATATGACCTTAACCTTAAATTAAATTCTGCGAAAACATATTTGTATGATGATATTATACTTGATGGAATTAAACCCGATAAGTTATACTGGACAACGAAATATGAAAGTTTTGTTGACTATTTTCCAACAAAGAAGGATTTATTAGACATATCAAATAAAGATATTCCGAGAGAGGAAGATGATATTTTTGATGATCTTTTGAATAAGAAAGAAAAAAAGAGACCATCCTTCAAAATCTCAATCCAGAAACATCTCTTAGAAATAAAAATCATGGCAGAGAAATATCCTAATTGTGGTCAACTTAAGAAGTCTCTAACTGATTTATATTTATATAGAATTAAACAAATGAGTAAGATGCCTGATGATGTAGAACAAATAGTTAGTATTTTAGTATCTATTATGATAAAAAATCCAACAACGATTCAGCACTGTGTTGTAATTCTTGGTAGAATTCTTGAGTTTTATAAGAATGAACCTAAACAAGTATCCGTTTTTATCTCGAAAATACTAAAAAAATATTCTAAACTACCAAATACTGATTTAGTTGAAATATGGTTACAGAGGTTTACAGTTTTACTAAATGCAGATGAACAGTTTTCATATCAATCTAATCTTTGTCAATTTGTAAATGGTAATTCAGATGTTTCATTCTGGAATTCGGAGTGGTTAAAAAAAGAATATCGTACTGCAGATAAGTGGCATATCGATAAATCAGAGAAAGAAAATCTTAGCTTTATTACTTCTGAGAAAGAAATTTATGCATTTTCAAAAGTTGACTATGATAATGATTGGAAATAATGTTGAGTAGACATGGAGAAAAAATGAGCAGAAAAGATGACGTAAATAAGCTATATAAAAATGTTACTTTGTTTAAGAGAATAATAAGTGGAACATTTTATTTAAATATTGTTTTTTACCTTGTTTCAATTTATTATAACGATTATAAAATTCTTGTTTTACAGATTATAATATTTTTGATTAATATTTTGGTAACATTTATTTCAGATTATATTTCCTTTCCAATATCAGAAAGAGAACGATTAAGATCTAATATAAAAAATGCTCTTGGAGTTGATATTACCGAATATGATACTGTTGGTTATTATAATAATAAGCAACAACATTCAATTCATAAATTAATATTGAATACATTTGAAAATATTTTTTTTACAAGAAAAATTATTAATAAAATGATTGTTAATGACTGGAAAAAACCAATTATTTCATTAATATTATTGACTTTTGTATTTGTTTTTCCTAAGGAAAGAAGTATTATTTTGATTACCATCCAATCAATTTTTTCTAGTAATTATTTAATTGGATATATAAAATTATTTATCTTCAAAAATAATCTTGATGAGTTAAATTCTAGATTTAGAAGTGAGTTACTATCAGAATGCCGTAAAGAGGGAGTGGAATCTTTAACTAAGGAAGAGTTAGTATTATTAATTACTGATAGTGTAGAGTATGAACTGTTAAAATCATCTTTCAAAGTCATGCCATCCTCAAAAGTCTTCCATGACAATAATGAAAAGTGGAGTAGTGAATGGGATCAAATAGCAGACACAATTGTTATTTCAAAGAAATGAGTATCAATAATAATACGATAAATAATTGATTTCAATAATATAACAAGATAATAAATTAATCTTTATATATTTTTCTCTTTAGACAATTATATTATGTAATTCAGAAGAGATAGTAGTCTAAGTCGTAAAAGAGTCACTAAAGAAATATAGAAAAGAACAGTTGTATGCAAAGGGTAAATAAATTAGCTAAGATTAGATTTAAGAAATATGATAATTCTCTTGAAAGAAGAATAATAGGAGATATAACGACTAGTTTTTCAGGAGGGACTCCAAAATCAAGTAATAAGACTTATTATGAGGGGAACATTCCTTTTATCCGTTCTGGAGAAGTTAAATTAAAGCAAACAGAATTATTTATAAGTGATGAGGCTTTGAAAAACTCTTCAGCAAAAATGGTAGAAAAAGGTGACATTTTATATGCACTGTATGGTGCAACAAGTGGAGAGGTTGCAATTAGTCAGATAAATGGTGCTATTAATCAGGCTATACTTGCTATAAAGCCTAATCCAGGATATTCTTCTGATTTTATTATGAATTATCTTAAAAAAGAGAAAGATAATATTTTGGAAAAATATCTACAAGGTGGACAAGGGAATCTTTCTGCGGCCATAGTTAAAAGTATTGAATTATCTTTACCTAGCCAAGATGAACAGTCCGCCATTGGCTCACTATTCCGCTCCCTCGACGACCTTTTGGCCAGCTATAAGGACAATCTTGCCAACTACCAATCTCTCAAGGCGACCATGCTCTCCAAGATGTTTCCCAAAGTGGGACAGACAGTTCCTGAGATTCGTTTGGATGGGTTTGAAGGTGAGTGGGTTGAAAAAAGATTAAAGGATGTATCTAAACGTGTGACACGAAAGAATAATGATTTAGTGTCAGAAAGAGCCTTAACGATATCGGCTCAATTCGGTTTGATAGATCAGGAGGAATTCTTTCAGAAAAAGATAGCTTCGAAAGATGTAAGTGGATATTACCTTATAAAAAAAGGGGAGTTCGCATATAATAAAAGTTATTCGACAGGTTATCCCTTAGGAGCAATAAAGCGTCTTGATAAGTATGAGAATGGAGTATTATCTACTTTGTATATTCTTTTTAAAGCAGTAGATGTTGATTCAGACTATCTTGCTCATTATTATGAAAGTGATAAGTGGCATAGAGAGGTTTCAATGTGTGCTGCTGAAGGAGCACGAAATCATGGATTATTAAACATTGCACCGGTTGATTTTTTCAACACTAGATTAGTAATTCCTAAAGAAATAGAAGAACAACAAGCCATCGGTGTTTATTTCTCAAACCTTGACCAGCTTATCACTTCTTATCAAGAGAAAATCACTCAGCTTGAGACTCTGAAAAAGAAACTCTTGCAAGATATGTTCATCTAAGGAGAAAGTGAAATATGGAGCATGAATTCATTAAGTTAGAGCATATTGATACTTCAGTTGCTGCGAAAAATTTTGCTGATTTACTCTATGATAATAAGACATATTTTTTAAATGGTAGTTGGGGATCTGGTAAGTCGGAATTTTTAAAAGAAGTGAAGAGAGGTTCCCAAAATAAACTTATTACCATTGATTTTTGGAGGTTATCTGATACTCGTTCAACTATCGAGATTGCATTTTCAAAATTACATCCTCTTTTATACTGGACTATAAGACTAGGTATTATCTTGCTAGTGGCTGTATCTATACTGATGACTAATGTTGTTGATATTGGGTTGAGTAATTATTTTGGTGGCTCAAAACCTTTGATTTTGAAACTAGGAGGGGTAGTAGCATTAATAGTTGCTGTATGGCAAGTCTTTAAGAAAAAATCGGATGAATTTTATTGTTTCTTATTAAGTAAATTACCAAAGTCTTCGAAAGTCCTGATTATTGATGACTTTGATAGAATGTCCGAAAAGCAACAAGAAGAAAGTTATAAACTTTTCAGTTTAATAAATGGAAAGTTACCTATTATTTTTGTTGGTGATATTACAAAGGTTCATAAAAATGATGATAATTATTTATCAAAAATAATCGATAGACAAGTTGAATTACCATTTGATCTGCATTCTTGGAATATATGGGAAGGATACTTTAGAAAACTTACTAAAGCATTAGATTTTCGTGACGATAATGAATTGAGAATCTTATTTTTAGATAAAAATTTACGAGATATGCAAAAATTTAATGATTATGTCAATCAAGAATTTTTTGTTAGGGGAAAAAAAGATAGGGTACGTCCTGAGCAACAGTTAGCAATTATCTACTTATTCCTATTTGAGTATGATATGTATGAAATGCTAATAAAATCAGATTCTAAAACCCTTGCATATGCATATCAGAAAGACCAATCTAGAAGTGATACTGCGAAAAGAATAGGAGAGATTTTATCCGATAAATCTCATTCTCATAGGATGCCAATCCCTTTTAGCTTAAATAAAAGATCTTATATCTTATTTGAAGCAACTTCAAACCATTTAGAACAAGATTTTAAGGCTTTAATTGATGGTAATGGAAGCGAATTAAAACAAGCAGTTCTTCACTCGACTCAATATTCAGACTTTTATCAATACATATTCCATCACTTAGGAGATATTGATGTCTCTAGAAAGCAAAAGTTATTTGAGATCGTAATCAATCTATCAATTAATCACTCTTATTCTGAAACTATAGATATGATTATTAAAGAAAAGAATACTGAAATCGTAAGAGACCAGATTCGAAGAAATAAATCAGAAGAAGATTTAATAATTTATATTATTAAAGAGTGGAAAGATTTTTTAAACTCTTATAATATGGATTCTTCTGAGGTATTATTGATTTTAGTGAAACATGGTATTCTTTCATTTACCGATTTAGGTTTTGTGTTTAATAAGTTGAATGAATTATTTAAAACTAATAAGGATTTTACAACGTTTAAAGAATTCAAAAGACCAGAGATTTTATTGAGTATTTATTTAAATAGTGTTAAAAAATCTGAAGTGTTTGAGAAATGGGACAATTCCATTTGGACAGCTATAAATGATTTAAGTGATTCTCAATTCATTATATTTTGGAAACTTCAAAAAATATTATCAATTGCCGGGTTTGAGAATAATATAAGTAGATTTGACAATCGATCTGAAAAGAGACATTATACTGTGTGGATAGGAAGATATTCTCCTGAATCTAATGAATTAGTTAATTACCAAGAGTCTGTAATTTCAAAAATAAAACCAAGACTTGAAAAGATGGAGAAGGAAGGTTTTATATTTACTGAAAAAATTGATGAAAGATATAAAAGATAAGCCAGACTATTTTCAAAGGGGACAAACATGGTATCAGTAACACAACGTATTAAACAGATTAAGCAGCCCCGTGGTGGTTATCTGCCTGTTAAGGCTTTTACTGTGACGACGCTTGATGATGGTCAGGTTCTTAATCCTGAAGAGTCGATTGCGGCTAGTTTGGTTGGGACTGCTGTGGACTATCTCAGTCGTTTCATGGATGGTACATCCGTTGAGGAGGCTTTTGAGATTTCCTTGCTTGGTGCTAGAGCCATGAGGATGGAGGCTAAGGCTTTGGAGCTTCTGCATGGAATTAAGGGGCTAGATGATTTGTCGATTACTAGGGCTTGTCAGTTGGCAGGTTTTGATAGTGCCTTTCGTGCGGGTCCTTTGGCTTATCGTCCAGTGGAGAGGATTGTCCCAGATCAGGCTACTATTGCTAATATTCGTATCATGGTTGAGCGTAGTTTGAGCTTTTTCAAGGCCTTTGGTTCTGTGACTACGGATGGTTTTACCATGGAAGGGGCTTATACGGCTACCATAACGACTGGTGATGGGGATTTCCTAACCAAAGATACCCTTTGGGACTTTAAAGTCACCACCAGCAAGCCCAATAAGGACCATACCTTGCAGCTGCTGATTTACTATCTCATGGGTAGGCGTTCGATTCATCTAGAGTTTCAAACTATTGAAAATCTAGGCATTTTCAACCCACGTCAAAACACCATTTACCAACTTCCTATTTCTAAGATTTCTGATGAGGTCATCAAGGAAGTAGAAACAGACGTGATTGGCTATTAGAACGAATAGGATAACATTCAAAAATACAAAGAAAGAAACATTATGTCAGAAACAACACAAACCTCCCAGTCGCTTTATCAAGCCCTGTGGAACTCAGCGGATGTGCTCCGCTCTAAGATGGATGCTAACGACTACAAGTCTTATCTCTTGGGCATGGTCTTTTACAAGTATTTGTCGGACAAGATGCTCTTTTTTGTGGCAGAGACCATGGAGGAAGAGACAGAAAGCTTGGAAGAGGCACTAATGGTCTATCGTAAATATTACGAGGACGAGGAGACTCACGAGGACCTCTTGGCAGTCATCACTGATGAGATGAGCTACGCCATTCATCCTGACTTGACCTTTACGGCCTTGGTAGAGCGAGTGAATGATGGAAGCTTCCAGCTAGAGGACTTGGCTCAGGGCTTCCGTGATATTGAGCAGAGTGACGAGCTTTATGAAAACCTTTTTGAAGACATCGACCTCTACTCTAAGAAACTTGGGGCGACTCCTCAAAAGCAAAACCAGACGGTTGCGGCTGTGATGAAAGAGTTGGCTGTCTTAGATGTGGCAGGTCATGCTGGTGATATGTTGGGGGATGCTTACGAGTACTTGATTGGTCAGTTTGCGACGGATTCAGGTAAGAAAGCTGGTGAGTTCTATACACCGCAACCTGTTGCCAAGCTCATGACTCAGATAGCATTTTTAGGTCGTGAGGACAAGCAAGGCTTTACCCTTTATGATGCGACTATGGGGTCAGGCTCGCTCTTGCTTAATGCCAAACGCTATTCACGCCAGCCACAGACAGTGGTTTACTTTGGTCAAGAGTTGAATACCTCAACCTATAACCTGGCACGTATGAACATGATTCTGCATGGTGTGCCGATTGAAAACCAGTTTTTACATAACGCTGATACCTTGGATGAGGATTGGCCAACTCAAGAGCCGACTAACTTTGACGGTGTTCTTATGAACCCACCTTATTCGGCCAAGTGGTCTGCTAGCTCAGGATTCATGGATGACCCTCGTTTCTCACCATTTGGGAAACTAGCACCTAAGTCTAAGGCTGATTTTGCCTTCCTCCTGCATGGATACTATCACTTGAAACAAGACAATGGTGTTATGGCCATCGTCCTACCTCATGGGGTGCTCTTCCGTGGTAATGCCGAAGGGACGATTCGTAAGGCTTTGTTAGAAGAAGGTGCTATTGATACGGTTATCGGTCTGCCGGCTAATATCTTCTTTAACACCAGTATTCCGACGACGGTTATCATTCTCAAAAAGAACCGCACCAATCGTGATGTTTACTTTATCGATGCCTCTAAGGAGTTTGATAAGGGGAAAAATCAGAACATCATGACAGATGCCCATATTGAGAAGATTCTTGATGCTTATAAGAGTCGTGAGGATATGGACAAGTTCGCTCATCTGGCTAGCTTTGAAGAGATTGTGGAAAATGACTACAACCTTAATATTCCTCGCTATGTGGATACCTTTGAGGAAGAGGAAGTGGAGCCCTTGACAGAGATCGTGGCTAAGATTAATGAGACTAATGCGACGATCGAAAGTCAGACAGCTTCCCTTCTCGACATGCTTGGCCAGCTTCATGGAACTACTCCAGAAGCAGACGAAGAACTCAAGGCTTTTGTGGAAGCATTTAAGGGGTAATTTATTAGTTAAATGATAAAAGAAGGATCAGTCAAATGAAGTTTTGACTGGTCTTTTTTCTATGAATTTGATAACATTAAATTACCAAAAAGGTAATTTAAATCGAGTGGAAAGGAATTTATGAAGCTTATCTATACAAATAAAACTGTTGAGAAACAGTGCACTGAGCTGAGGCGAGCGAAAAAGGATTTTTCGGATAAGGTTGCATTAAAGTTGCACCAATTGATTAACCTTTTGGAAGCATCGGATTCTTTGGCCGTGTGACGGCTTTTCCTA
>ULYD01046128.1_pt1 | contig 13822 bp, 14 predicted proteins | sample 1961831 | NCBI WGS metagenome assembly ULYD01 (sample SAMEA4835854, study PRJEB28245) | human gut metagenome | biome: gut microbiome; material: fecal sample | place: Denmark | collected 2008 | reverse complement strand
TTCTTCTTTGGTTACAGCGGTGCGATTTTTGAACGCTTGAAAGGCTCTTTTCATTGACTACAGCGGTGCAAAATATACACATTTCCCCCGAAAATCGCCGCTGCTCAAAGAGCACTTTTTTGAGTGGTTGAAAACTGCGATTTCCTCAAACGCCTGCGGAACGTCCACCTTGAAAAGTCCGCTGTTACGGGCCTTTTTTACCCCTCATGTTCACCTACGACTGCGAAAACGCCTCTCAAGGTGCACCTTAGACTGCGGTTTCAAAACCTCGGAAAGCCCCGCACTGCGGGGCTTTGTGGGCAGGCTGCAGGCGCTTGCGACTGCGGCCCTTTATCTTGTGCTAAAATCGAACGGCCTTCGCCACTCGAAAAACCCTCCTGTAAAGTTCAGCTTTTCGCTCAAAATCGTTCCCGCAACTATCGCCAAAAAGTTACCGCCACAACGCTGTTCCCAACCGTTTCTCATCCCGATTTTCAACTTCTCTCACAAACGGCACACGTTTGCTTTCGCAGGCGAAAGCGGGTACACAACTCGGCTTTCGGCGAAAGATCGCACACAACGGCTCACACGGTGAAACAGGGGTGTTTTGGATGGGGGTGGTATCACTACCCTCGGACCGTTTTGCGCGGATCGGAAACCTTGCGTGGCCAGGGGGGAGAACGGCAAACTTTGCCGCTTTTGGGTCTTGGCCGGGGGTGCTCCCAAAGAACGCAGAAAGCCTTCGGAACAGCGATGCGCTCATGCGCGTCGCTGTTCCGAGGCGTCGCGGCCCCGCTGGGCTGCGTGATTCTGTGGTCACTCTACCAAAGTTGTAATTTCTCCGCTATCGGATGTATTTGACCATTTTCTCCGCGCAATGGCATCAATTCACTTTTGCAGGCCAAAATGTGTATACATTCATCTTCAGTGGTCGTTATTCGTTGCACTCGTTTAGTCAGAGCTGTCCGGCAACTTCAAACCAAGGTCAATACGGAATCCAGAGCAGCCGACTTGCGTATCTATCGCAAAGCCTTTGGATCTCAGATAATCGCACACCTCAAGTTCAAAATCGGAATCGAATTGTTCAAACGGACTGACGGAAATTGCCCGTTCCAGCGCAACGCTGCCGTTCTCGGCATAATCGAGGTATTCACGAAGCAGCTTTGCACCTTCTGCGGATGTATGCTTCAAGTCAATGTCCGTATAGTGCATGGAAGAAACCAGCTGAACATTGCATTTTGCACGGGTAACGGCAACATTCGGCCTTCGTTCACCGCCGACACGGTTCAACGGGCCAAAATTATGCAGTAGGCGTCCTTGCGCATCAATGCCATAGGCAATACTGAAAATAATTGTATCTCTTTCATCACCCTGCACGGTTTCGAGATTTTTGATGAAGAAAGGCTCTTTCACATCATTCTTGAAGAAGTATTCCTTTTCCGGTGTGCTTTGCCGCCGCTTGGAAAGCAGTTTATCAATCAAGTCCTGCTGCGCTACGCTGAACGCAACCACGCCAAGACTGCGGTTCGGATATTTCTCAATAGAGGCGTTTTTCGATGGGCTCCCGGTCGAATGCAGTGATGTGGAGCGCATATCGTGGCTGGTGGCCCATCATCATACCTACACGAACATTGACGGACCGGATCACCAGATTCTGCTGGAGGCGGACTTTCTGGTCAATGCAGGCGAGAGCAGCTATCACGCGCAACAATCGAAAATTTCCGTCAGCGCGTATTCCGTGCTTCCGCAGGTACGAAGCTCCTGGATAGTATGTATTTGAAAGGTGAGGAAGACCCATAAAATCTTCCAACGATGTCCAAATTCAACAAGCGTTTATCCAGCAGGCAGCAGGGTTTTAAAGCGAACGCAAGAACTTTCCCGTTCGTATATAAGGGGACAAAACGTTGCATAGCTCCACCCCCTGATTGAAATTTCAATCTGGGGTGGAGTATTATGGACATTTTTCTCAATACAGCTGAATATTGCTTATTCAGCATATTCTTTTCCTTCCTCAAGGGCGAGTTTTATGTGCAAATTGTTTCCCACATCACTTTTGAAAAAAGAGCAATAGAAATTTAATGAGTCTGTGTCTTTTTATCTTCAAGGAAGAGTTAGACCTGTGCAAATGCTTGACGAAAATCCGCAATAATATCTTCGGAGTCCTCTAGGCCCACGGAAATGCGGACCAGCCCCTCAGGGATACCAGCTTCCTTCAGCTCTTCGGCAGAGTATGCGGAATGAGTCATGGAAGCCGGGTGCTGAACCAGTGTTTCCGCATCTCCCAAAGATACGGCGATAACGGCCATTTTTAAAGAATTGACCAGTCGCATACCGGCGGCCTTCCCTCCCTTGACTTCAATAGAAATCATACCGCCGAAGTCCCGCATCTGCCTGCTGGCAACCTCGTGATTAGGATGGCATTCAAGTCCAGGGAAATAGACCCGCTCTACCTTAGGCTCGGAGGCCAGATACGCAGCCAGCTTGCAGGCATTATCACAGTGACGCTGCATCCGCAGTTCCATGGTTTTAAGTCCCCGGAGCACCAGGAAAGCCTCCTGAGGCCCCAATACAGAGCCGGTCATATCTTTGAGACCAAACCCTTTTACCTGAGCAATAAATTCCTTAGAGCCGGCAGCGAAACCCGCAATTACATCGCCATGTCCGTTGATGTATTTTGTACCGCTGTGCACGACAACATCAGCCCCCAGTGTCAGCGGCTTTTGCAGGTAAGGGGTAGCAAAGCTGTTGTCTACCACGACCTTGATTTCCTTGTTATAGGCATGGACAAGTTCAGCAATAGCCCGAATATCCGCAATTTTCAGGGTGGGGTTGGCAGGTGTTTCCAAATAGACTGCCACTGTATTTTCCCTTAAAGCACTGCGAACCTCTTCAGGGTCAGATGAGTCCACAAAGGTGACTTCCACTCCATAGCGGGTCATACCGTGACTCAACAGAGAATAGGTGCAACCGTAAAGCGTGCCATCTGCCACAATATGCTTCCCCGCGCCTGCAATCGTCCACAGGACGGAAGATATGGCACCCATGCCGGAGCCTGTGGCGACGGCGGCTTCCGCGCATTCCATTTCAGCAATTTTTTCTTCCGCCAAAGCAATCGTGGGGTTGCCAAGCCGGGTATAAATATAACTGTCGCTCTCACCGGCAAATGCCTTGCCACCATCTTCGCAGGAATCAAAATAGAAAGTAGAGGTCTGATAAACCGGCATACTCAAAGAACGATAACCGCGGTCCTTGGTGTTGCCGCCATGGATTACACGAGAGCCAAAGCCCTCACAGATTGAATGAGACATAAATAACTTCCTCTCAATTATAGAATGAATAAGAACTTCCCCGGACATCCCCTGTGAAGAGACATCCGGGGGGGAAAACTATCACTGAATAGTATAGACCCAGGTCTTAGCCATGGTCTCCTCGGTGATCTCCTGACCGATGCCGGGAAGCTCAGGGACCGTCAGCTCGCCGTGGTCGTCCGGCAGGTAGTCGTAGATGCAGGTATCCCGCAAGCCCTGCTTGATGCCGTAGGAGTGCTGCTCATGAATCAGGAAGTTGGGGATCGCGGTCTCCACATGGAGGGCCGCTGCCTGGGAAATGGGGCCGCCGCAGACATGGATCTGGACCTTCACATCATAGGTATCCGCCATGTCGCAGATCTTCTTGGCCTCGGAAATACCACCGCAGAGGCACACGTCCGGCTGGATCACGCTGAGGGAGCGGTTCTCGAAGAAGGGGCGGTAGCCCAGACGGGTGTAGATCCGCTCGCCGGAGGCCACGGGGATCCGGATATTCTCCTTGATCTCCCGCATGGAGACGGCGTTGAGGGGATGGACCGGCTCCTCGTAGTACATGATGTTCAGGTCATCGATGTAGTTGGCCAGCTGGATGGCAGTGCTGGTGTCCGTGAAGGAGTGAAGCTCGATGATGATGTCCAGATCGGGGCTGAGGTCCCGGATCGCCTGCAATCTGGCGCGAACCAGCTTCAGCACGTTCTGGGGGAGCTGACCCCGGAGACGCCAGTCAGCGTCCTGCTTCGTGCGCTGCCAGTTGCCATTGGCGGCAACGCCGACAGGGTCCACCTTCACGGCGGTATAGCCCTGCGCCATGGCCTTCTTTGCAGCCTCGGCATACTGCTCCGGCGTGACCATGTTGCGGTCCTCCAGGTCCCAGTCGAACTGGATCTGGCTGGCATAGGCCCGGAGCTTTTCATTGATCTTACCGCCTAAGAGCTGATAGACGGGGGCGCTGTAGTATTTACCCTTGATATCCCACAGGGCGATGTCAATAGCGCTCATGCCGGCGTTGATAACGGTGCCGCCGCCCATGCCCCAGAAGGTCGTGCGGAACAGCTGCTCCCGAATAGCTTCGCTGCGCAGGGGATCCTTGCCGATGATGAGCTGGCCGAAGTCCTTTACCATCCAAACGCCCGCGTTATGGGCGTTGCCGTAGGCCAGACCTACCTCGCCAAAGCCGCTGATCCCCGCGTCCGTGTTGATGCGGATGCAGATGGGAGAGCAGTCCTCGTAGTTCAGGCATTTGCCAAAATCGTATACGTCAATACTTGTGATCTTCATAGACAAGATCCTTTCTTGCTCAAAGCCGAAACACGATTATTCATGTATCCTGAGCAGGTAATACAGCTTACAGATAGCCCTTATAGCCGGGGGATACGATTGCGTCATGCACATAGCGAATCAGGTTGATAACGTCAAATACTGGAAGACCAGTAGCTTCTTGTAGAGCTCTGGTAAAGGGCGGCATATTCGTACATTCCAGAACAATCGCACCAACATCAGGGTTTTCCCGCAGCATCTTCTGTCCGACTTTAATCATTTCCGCTTCTGCAAGATTCAGATCGATATAATTACAATCTGTAAAAAAGGTCTGCCCGAATTCGGTATCTTCAATGCCATAGACCACCTTGTCTACATCAGTAATATCTACCCCGGCAAAATGCTTTTCACTCAGAGCAGGTGCTTTTGCCGTGATAATTCCTACTTTTTTGCCGGGAGACAGCATAGAACTTACCAAGCGGACCTGAAGCAAGCTAGAAGAAATTACGGGAATATTGACGGCCGCTGCAATTTCCTTGTGAAAAATAGCCATAAAGCCACAACTTGTCACAATGCATTTGCAGCCTTCTGCTTCAAGTTCACGCGCAGCCTGGCAGAAGGGTTCAATCAGTGCAGGATCCTGTTGATTTACTACCGTTTCTGCTGTTGCTTCTTTTACGATTCGATATGCAACGGGAAATGGAAAACTTGTGGCATTACCAATATCTCCTGGGACACGCGGAAAATGCGTTGCCAGCATTAAAATGCCGATTTTTTGACCATAAGTCGTCGTATTACCATAAACCATAGGCATTTGAATAAACCTCCGTACAGAAAGACCATATAGGTTGTGCTTAAGATTTTTACTCGTTCTATTAAAGCTGCCAGCAGTCGGAAAATTGAAGTTATTTCCGGCTGCTGGTGTAGGGCATAGCTTTTATCGGACAAGGGGGCTCCGCACGAACCAGTCTGCTGATATTAGCAGGGGGAAACGAACAGGAGCAGAACACCCATGCCAAACAGGAACAGAAAACCCGGCAGAGATTTCATCATGGACTTCACATAATCGCAGGGTTCACCCAAGGTACCGGCCACCAGAGGAGCGACTACGATGGTGCACAAGTCCGTAGGCGGGAAAGCCTGAGAACCCATAGCCAAGTGAGCGCCAGCCAATGCGGCGGCCTCAGGAGACATGCCGGTGGCAATCAAAGCGGGGCCGAAGAAGGAGAGGATCACGTTCTGAGAAGTGGACTGAGAGCCGGTGATCATGCCCATGAGGCCGATGGCACCAGCACCACCCAATTTCAGCAGGTGTGTGTTCAGAGTAACGGCCCACTCAGCAATAATATCGATCAATCCGGCAGCATAGAAACCACCCAGCATGAGAGCGCAGCAGGCGTGTACGGCACCGCAGGGCAGATAATCCTTAAAGCCTTCTTTGATGCACCTGCCAATGCCATAAGCACGGACGCCCTTAGAACAGAATGCAATAAGTGTAACAGTGACCAGAGAAAGAACGATCATGTTTCCAAGACCGCTGACAAACGGAATCCCTGCAACCAACTTCTGGAGCCATCCCCAAATATAGGTAATCAAATTGGTATTTACAATCTTATTCCAGGGGCCGTAAGCCAAAATCATGATAGCCACAAGAGTCAGCATGGGGATGAGCGTGGGCAGGCCCTTTTTCAGTATAGTACCGGCTTTCTCTGTGGGGATCAGGTGTTCAGGGAGAGACTTGATCTTGATCCAACGGAATGCATAGAAAGCAATAATAACAACGCAACAGAAAGGAACCGTCAGGAAAGCCCACTTCAAAACGGTGTCATAATCTGCTCCACACAGGGAAGACGCCAAAACGATACCATTGGTCATAGGGGGGCACAGAGAACCAAGCAGACCGCCCAAAACCAGAGAAGCGGAGATCTGCTCCGGTTCCAGGCCAAGGTCACGCATGGGGCCAACCATCAGCACACCCGCAACACAGGCTGCGGACAGGCCCTCGCCAAGAAGGGAACCAAACAGGATCAGGGTAATCATGCCGGCGGCGTAAAGGCCCTTGGGAGTACGCCCAAATGCAGCACGGCTGGCATTCAGTACCGTGTCCATCGTACCCATAGCCGTCTGCGTCCGAGCATAGATACCGCCAAAAAGTGCAATTAGGATGACCCATGAAATGCGGTTCAAGCCATCGACATAGGCTTTAATCCAATCCATAGGATTATAAATGCCACCTACCAACAGTGCAACAGCACCCGCTGCCAACAATGCATAATGAACCTTACCACCAATAAAAGGAATCTTCTTAATCACAATGATCGCAATCATCACTATGAGGGGAATAATAACCTTTGCCATAACGAATCTCCTTTTCTCTCAGCTCTTTTTATTTATTGTGCAGGGAAAGGGGGTCGCTTTTGCTGTGGTCTGGGCGATATTTACTTTTTCAGCAGGGCTACAGCTTCATCTGCCAGCATTTGGTCCTCTTCCATTGTCCACCCACTGATGCCAACCGCTCCGATTAAATCACCGTCTTCCGTGAAGATGGGGGCTCCGCCAGGCAGATAAGTCATCTGGGGATCATTCATAGCAAACGAATCGATACCCAATTTTTTCATAGATGCCCACCAGTCAGCAGTCCGTTTGTGCATCAGCGCCGCTGTATAAGCCTTCTTGCTGACCAAAGCAACACTTCTGACAGCCATGCCGTCCATCATTGTGATATCAATAACAGCACGTGATTCATCCACAAATGCCATGGTAATTGGCTTACCGGCCCTGGTCGCGCGGTCGATCAAATAATTAGTCATCAACTGTCGTTTTTCATAATCTAGGTATTCTCGCTTCATGTGGGCTTTCCTCCTTTATTCTTCTTCACAGTTATCCGCTACAATACCCATTTGTACAGGGCGAACAGGAGCGCGTTTGGTTGCAGGCAAGAAATCCGCCAGCGGCCGGCCGGTTTTTTCTGAAAGGATACGGGCCACCAGCCGTTCGCAGCTCTTCCCCTGGCACAGGCCCATACCCGCACGGGTACGGCGCTTGATACCATCGATTGTAGTAGCGCCTTCATCGATGGCACGCTCAATATCTCCTCGGGTAAGCTCCTCGCAGCGACAGACCAACTGGCTGGCGGTGCTCTTCTTCTCCGGTGCAAGCAGGATATCCGCACTGACCAGTCTCTTCATACTGCGGACTTCATTGATGTATTCTTTGGGAACAGCAATCGTCACTACACAAGTATTTTTATAGGCTGGAGGCATTTTGACATTTGTAACAATACCCTTGCAGACGATTTCGCCAGCTCTGTTTACCGCATCGACTTCATCGCCCTTTTCAGGTCGGGGAAGGTACTCGAAGGGGAAGGACACTTCTGCTCTGTCATCAGAATAGGTATAATTCAGCAGGAAAATAGCCTGACCGGGGCACATTGCAACGCAGGTGCCGCAACCGGTACATTTTGTACCGTTCAAAGCAGGCAGGTTCGTAATTGGACTGCCAATCTTAATGGCGCCGAACGGGCAGGCATCCTCGCAAGGGTTGCAGGGGATCTCCTGTACACATTCAATCACAGCTACACGCCCCTGCCTAATGCGCTCTTTGCTGGGGATACCTGCCTTCATTAATTCCTCGGCACTGGGAACACCGGTAAAACGTACGCCCTCCGTCATTTCAGACACCAGCCTTTCTCTGACAAAATTCTTCCATACGGCGCATCTGCTCTTCCTTCGCAATCTGCCGTTTCTCACCGAACAGGCCCGTACGGAGAGACGCAAGGCGCGCCCGAACCTCGTTCTTGCGGTGTTCAGCTTCAGCATGGTCCAGATAACCAATGGCCTCAGCCGCGGCAATTCCCGCCAACTTACCCTCCTCCATTGCAGAAGACGCTTCCTCCACGCCAGTAATATCACCGGCTACATAAATGTCATCCACCGTGGTCTTCATATTGGCATCATGCAGAGGGACATGGCCGCCAAAACCAGGCAAGAATGTAAACTCACAGCCTGCCATCCAAGCCAATTCTGTCATGGGGTTTAACCCGACAGCCAAGCAAACCGTATCAGCAGCAATGGCGCGCTCTGTCCCGGGAATCGGTTGGAAACGGTTGTCCACCTCCGCGATGATTACACCCTCGACGAAGCCATCACCATACACCTCTTTAATCGTATGGGAAGTCAAAATAGGGACGCCTGCTCTGCGAATCTTTCCAGCATGGACACCGTAGCCGCCAATGTTGGGTGCAGCTTCTACCAAGGCTTCCACAGTGGCGCCGGCCTGCATGAGCTGGTAGGCAACAATCAGTCCCACATTACCAGAACCCAACATCACAATATGTTTACCTGGAAGAACACGGTTGACGTTAATCATCGTCTGAGCTGCTCCAGCACCCATAACTCCGGGAAGCGTACTGCCGGGGAAACTCATATAGTTCTCTTTGCCGCCTGCTGCGATGATGACCTTCTTCGCCTCAATCGCATAGTGCCTATCTCGCTGGATGACGCCAACGGTATTGTCGGCAAACATACCATAAGCAACACTATTAAGCATAACGTCCGTGTTGCTCTTTTCCAAGTCCTGCAAAAGCTTTTGCCCGATTTCATAACCGCGAATTCCAGCCATATGCTCCTTAGAGCCAAAAAACTTATGAATCTGCTTGAACAGCTGTCCGCCAGGATAAGCATTTTCATCGATCAAAGTGACCTGAGCACCCAGCCTACGCGCCTCCAAGGCAGCACACAGGCCGGCCGGCCCCGCTCCAATAATGGCTATCTCAGTAGAAAAGCGCTTCATTCTTCGTCACCTCCAGACAGTTCTCTATGGCCAAAACCATCTTGCGGTTCCAATTTCATGCCATCCTGAACAGGAGTAACACAAGTACGCACATTGGGCTGTCCATTGACGATCATCATGCAGTCTGTGCACCGGCCGATAGAGCAGAACACTCCCCTCGGCTCATGAAGATGGACGGTTTTGCGGAACGCGCGGATACCGGCGGCCAGCAATGCCGCGGCAATGGGTTCTCCCTCTTTTGCCGCAATGGGCTGCCCATTATAGTAGATGGTGACCTCACGTCTCGTAGGTGCATCGCCAAGTACCGGATGATGTGGGACTCTGAGTTCTTCCATGTGTCTCGCTCTCCTCTCTTCAAGCGGTAAAAATGCCAAGAGGCAGATTTGCCTTCAATTCTTCTTCTGTGGCATCAGCATAAGGTTTGACCAAGCGGTCTGGAGCCAATGGTGCATTGGTGATGGTCAGTTCCTCTCCGCAAATCATCTCGCTCACCATGCGGCCGATTGCGGGATTCAAGGATACGCCGCCACCCTCAAAGCCGGTAGCAAAATAATAGTTCTTCAAATAGGCCGTGCTACCCACCATAGGGAGGTGGTCCGGTGTATAGGGGCGAAATCCAGAGAACGAACGGATGAAGTGTACGTTTCTCAGCGCGGGGATTGCCCGGCACGCCTCCGTTACCAGCCACTCAATTGCCTCGACGGTATTTCGCTTATCGAAATCAGCCCACTCGTTAGTCGCACCGATCAGGATTGTGCCGCTTGAGGTCTGCTCGATTGCCGTGCCGTGATTCAGTTCCTTGGTCATCTTACGGAACATCTGCATCATTTCCGGATGGAATTTCGCGCAGAAGAACGATGCGGTGGTAACAGGCCCTTTCAGCATAGGTGCGCAACCTTCGCTAACCACGATCTGTCCTTTTCGAGGTTTAACAGGGACGTACAATCCAACCGTCTTACCCAGAAAACCACTCCATGAACCAGCTGCATCTACAATAGCATCTGCGTAAAAGTCTCCCTTTGGGGTCTTGACGCCGCAAACGGCTCCATTTTCAATGATGACTCCCGTGACTTCAGCTTCACAAATAATCGTGCCGCCACGTTCAGTCACCTTTCGTGCATAGGCAAACACCAGCTTCAGTGGGTCTAGCTTGCCGCCGCTGGGGGCGTAGCTAGCGCCATAAATTTTCTTTGAAAAATAGGGTTCCTGCCGACGGAGCTCATCGCCGCTCAGCATTCGAATGTCCATGCCGCCTTCCTGCATTTTCTTAGTAGCATTTTCTACAATTTCATACTCTTTTTCGTCATTGCAGAGAAGGTAGGAGCCGCAATGTTCACTGAAGCCACAGGAATCCCCCAGATCTTCTAAGATTGCTGGATACATCTCCCCACCAGCAAAGCCGAGATTGGTATGATACCCAGGCATTTTTGTGTTATGGTAGATATGTCCATCACCGGCGCCGCTGCTGCCTGCTGCCAAAGTAGGACCCTTTTCCAGGACCAATACTGTCTTGTCTTTTTTTGTGAGCCAATATGCAATAGACAGACCGATCATACCGCCGCCAATCACAATAACATCTACATTTTTCATATTGGGCTCTCCTTTCCAAAAAATAGAAAATTAAAAGATGTCATATAGGTTATGCTTCGATACCATTCACAATGCGGTTCACCTGCTGATACTCTTTTTTCAGGTAGTGAATGATATTGCCGACGGAAATATTTTGCATTCGGAGGTAGGACTCCGCGCTGTAAAATGCCGCATGTGGCGTTATGATCACATTATCCCGACCAACGAAGGGACAATGTGTCAGGTCAGGGTTCTCATCTTTAAACACATCCAATCCCGCAGCGCTGATTTTTCCGCTTTCAAGTGCTCGCAAAAGCGCATCCTCGTCAACGCTGTCACCTCGAGCAACATTGAGGAAAATAGGAGCCTTTTTCAAGCCATTGAAGAAGTCATCGCAGAAGAAATTGTAAACTTCGGGAGTCTGGATCATATGATTGGAGATAACATCGCTCTGCTCCATGATGTCTTTAGCAGATACAAGTTTAACATGGATGGACTCCGCTACAGGGGGAGGCAGGTATGGATCATGTGCGATTACTGTCATCCCAAATGCCTGTGCACGCTTAGCCAGCGCCCGGCCGATTTTGCCCAAGCCAAAGATTCCCAACGTTTGGCCGTCAAGACTATGAATGGGAGCCGCTTCCTTGTAGAGCCATTTTTTTTGGCTGTCGATTAAATCCGTATACGTCTTCAGTTTTCTGTTCAAGGCCAGCAGCAAAGCCATTGCGTGATCGGCAACTTCATTGGTGCAATACTCACCGATTGCCGCAACTGCGATTCCCTTTTGTGTGGCACAGTCCAAGTCGACGAAATTATAGCCAGTAGACGTCAGAGACAGGATGCGGAGTTTTTCTGCGTGGGCCAGCATGTCTGCATCCATGGGAATCAGCGCAGTCAGCAAAGCGTCAGCATCCTTTAAAAGTGCTTTAAACTCATCCTTTTTTGCATCATCGTAGTTGTATACAACTGTTTCTACATCCGGGAATTCTGCCTTCAACAAACCGATTTCATAGTTAATATTCCGGTTCTGCGCTTTGGGAAGGTCTGCAATCAGTACTTTCATTTTTTCTCATCTCCTACTCAAAAATTGACAACTTTGTCGAGGTGGTGTATATTTAGGGAGATCCTTTGAATGCATTATTGCACAGCTTGTCCTGATGAACAATTACGAAAAATCTATCATAACTCATAGCTTAGAAAAATGACACAAACTTGCAGGTTTTGCAGATGGTGTCATAATCGGCATAGACAGCGAGGTGCTTATAATCATATGACGCTTCAACAAATTCGATATGTGATAGAGATTTCCAACTGTGGCAGCATAGGAAAAGCTGCGCAAGAGTTAAATCTTACACAGCCTTATCTAAGTACAACACTCAAAGATTTGGAAAACGAACTCCATATCTCTATTTTTTCCAGAAGCCGCAAAGGGACAGCGTTGACAAAAGAGGGTTCGGAATTTTTGCGCTATGCAAAGATCCTTTTAGAACAGGAGAAACAAATTCTGGATCTCTACACACAGCATACAGCAAAGCCCCCCTTTCGCGTCATGGTCTCTACACAACGCTATCCTTTCGTGATCAAGGCATTTTGTCGTTTCATGCAAGACTATACCTCCGCTCAGTTTGAGGTATCTTTACGGGAATGTAGCATGGACTGCGTTATCCGTGATGTATTTGAGGGAAAAAGCGAGATTGGCATCATCTTTCTTTCTGTCACAACAGAGACATTCATTAAAAAGTACCTAGCTACCCGCAATTTGGAATTTAATGAAATCCTATCTACCTCCCCTTCTGTTTTCTTTCGAAGAGGCCACCCAATGGCGTCCCACGAAGAGATCAATTTAGAGGATATGAAATCATATCCTTTCGCTTCATATGGCTCCGGTGTGTCAATATCCGTCGACTTTTCAGAAGAGGCAATCTTGCCTAATGATGCTGTGTTAGACCGCCGTTACCTTGTCTATGACCGCGGCACAATGATCAACATTCTTACACACACTGATGCGTTTTCCATCGGGACAGGCATCCTTTCTGAGGGCTTTGCCGGTCCGGAACTGGTAAGCCGCGCTATCAAAGGTCATGACAATGAGATTCATTTGGGGTGGATTCAGTCTGTGAATTCCCAAATATCTGATGAAATGAACGTTTTTATAAGTAAAATCAGAGATGTGCTTGGCGAAGAACTATCCACTTTGAGGCAAGATGTAAAAGCAAATTACTGAGGTTCCCATTTGTGGCTTCTGCCTGGAAAGTCAAAAAAGCAGCGCAACATCGGGGTGAAATGTCCGTTTGTTGCGCTGTCCGATGTTCTGTTGCGGATTTTTATGGTGCAATCGATATTCCCGCGTTGAAAACCGCCTGCGAAAAGATCCTGACCCACTTTTGACCCAGAATCCGAAAAAAGCGGGCAGGGCTGGACGGAAACAACGGAAAATCCGCCGAGCGAATGATGGCAAAAAGCACAAATCGGAGCCAAAATGACTCCGATTTGTGCTTGAGACAACCTACGGACCAGAAGGCCGGGGGTTCGAATCCCTCACGGCGTACCAAAAGTCCTCGAAATCGTCTGATTTCGAGGATTTTTGCTTTTCATAAGTTGCTATTTGTGGGTGTCGCTTTTTTCTGACCCAAACGCTGACCCAAACGGGACGGGTAGCGGAAAGCATCAGACGGCACGGGATAGGATATTTCCCATGGTTTGCGCCGCTTTGAGCTGTGCGTCGGTGGTCACATGGGCGTAGGTGTCCAGCGTAAAGCCCGCCGAGTAGTGGCCCAGCATACTGCTGACGGTTTTCACGTCCACGCCGTTTTGCAGCGCCATCGTCGCGAAGGTGTGTCGGAGATCATGGAATCGGATGCGGGGCAGCCCCGCACGTTTCAGCACCCGCTGGAGCATGTGCAGGACGCTGTCCGGTG
>ULYD01009787.1_pt1 | contig 13876 bp, 11 predicted proteins | sample 1961831 | NCBI WGS metagenome assembly ULYD01 (sample SAMEA4835854, study PRJEB28245) | human gut metagenome | biome: gut microbiome; material: fecal sample | place: Denmark | collected 2008 | reverse complement strand
TATGCAGGCAGGTTATCGAACTGACAAAGCGGTACGAAAAGGAATATCTGACTAAAAAGGAATAACGTCATGGTACCGAATATCACATCGGGCAGTTCATTTTACGGAGTAATTGCCTATAATAAAATAAAGGTGGATGACGGTACGGCAAAGGTATTATGACACCCCAGAATTGCAGCGGATACTTCCGGCAATGTGTCGATTGAAAACTGCGTGCAGGCTTCGAGCCTTATATCGCACTCAACTCGCACGTTAGGAAACCGGTTATCCACATCTCCCTGAATCCATCTCTAAAAGACATTCTTTCGGAAAAACAGATGACCGTATTGGTACAGGAGTTCATTGTGGGAACCAGCCCTATATCGTATGGCTACATAAAGAAATAGACTGCACTCGGGAGCTGCGCAAGCTCCACTTCCGTAGATTGCCGCAAAGAGCCGTTTATCAAGAAAGGACAAAGGCATGGGCAGCCCCCTCGGACAAGTCCTACTTTGCCTGCCCATGCTTTTGTCTATCAGTTTCTCAAAAGAAAATATGTACAAAACTACGGCACTTAGAAATAAATGCCGTATATTTGTACATATAAAGCAAGAATAATATGGATGATAAATTGAGACTTCTGATAGAGCAACACGGAGGATATATCACCCGTAAGGAGATTATCGGCAACCGTTACCTGTATTACCGGCTGCTGGAAGCCGTGAAATCGGGTGAGATAATCCGTCTGAAACCGGGCGTGTACTGCATGGAGGATGCAATGGCAGAAACCATGATTGACCTTGAAAAGATAGTACCCGACGGGGTGTTGTGCCTTTACTCCGCATGGGCACACTACAGGCTGACCACACAGATACCGCAAGGTTTCTACGTTGCCATACCGAGAAAACAAAAGATAACGTTGCCCGACTATCCGCCCATCATACTCAATTATTGGGACCGTTCCATCTATGGCGTGGGCATTGTGCGTCAGCAGATAGATGGTTTTGCGATACCCATTTACGACATGGAAAAATCGGTCTGTGACGCCATCCGTTACCGGAACAAAATCGGGATTGACGTCAGTTCCGAAATATTGAAAAACTACCTGTCACGCAAGGAACGTAATATAACCCGGCTAACTGCTTATGCCAAATCCATGCGGATAGCCGGAATACTCAACAAATATCTGGAAATCCAACTATGACAAAAGAATCGAAAGACTACGGCAAGTCCGTAAAGGCGAAGCTCCTGAATATGTCGAAAGCGGAAGGACTGCCTTACCAGCCGTTATTGATACGCTATGTACAGGAACGCCTTCTATACCGCCTTGCACAGAGCAAGTACAAGAACCGTTTTTACCTGAAAGGAGGTGCATTACTCTATGCCCATGAACAGTTGAAGGCACGGCCTACACTGGATATAGATTTTCTCGGAAGCAGCATCAACAACGACAAAAAGATTATTGAAGAGGCTTTCTCCGAAATATGCAGCATATCCTGCAAGGAAGACGGAACCGTCTTTGATACGGATAGCATCGAAACGGAAGAAATCAATGAAAACCGTATCTATAAAGGCATACGGCTGCACGTAATGGCACGGATCGATACCGCCCGTCAGAAAATAGCCATGGACATCGGTTTCGGTGATGTTATCACTCCCGAACCACAGGAACTGGAATATCCTCTGTTGCTGGACGGACTGCCCGCCGTCAGTATCATGGCTTACTCACTGGAAACGGTAGTGGCAGAGAAGTTTCAGGCGATGATTGAACTGTCGGAAAACAACAGCCGCATGAAGGACTTCTATGACCTTTATACCTTATTATATAATAATACACTGGATAGCGACATGCTGGAGAAAGCCATCCACGCCACCCTGAAGAACAGGGGAACCGTATATGAAGAGAACCATCCCTTGTTCAGTGATGATTTTCCCAAGAATCTCCGGTTTCAAATGTTATGGAAAGGTTTCATAAAGAAAATCGGAAAGGCGGAACCGGATTTTGAAACGGCGGTCAGTCTGATAAAAGAAAGGTTATTCCCCTATTGGGAGAAGTACAAGGAACAATAAACAGCGTTACAACTATGGCAATGAATAAATCTCAGATAGAGAAATGGATAATAGCTCAGAAAAGGCACCGATTATCGGATGCTCATATACAAATGGCGTGGGTTATGTAAACTAAAATATTATGTAAAGTTCAGACTGCTCACCTAAGAGAAACGAACCCATAATTAGATAGATGTCACTAAATACTTTCCATTATATTACTTTAGCATTGGCAATGACGCCAAACTAATCAAATAAAAAATGGAAAGAAGACAACAAACCTTCGATGATTTGGTAGAGAAGTACCACAATTATCTATTAAGTATTAATCGATGCGCTGATAATATCAGGCATTATCAGTACGAATGGCAAAGAATAAAAAAATTCATGTCATTGCATGAAATTGATTTCTATGACAGAAAAATAGGAGATCGTTATCTTGTGTATGTTCTGGGCGAATTTGAATACTCCAAACTTCCTCGTTTAAGTAAAAAACTGGTTAACATGGTAGATTCTTTTGCGAAATTTCAAGAAACAGGAGTTATCAAAAGAACTGGGGCGACGAGAGAAGCCAAGCCAAAATCATTTGAAAATGCAATCGGAGTCTCTATGATTAGCTTTCTTTCTAACATTACATTAATAGAGAACCTCAAAAATGGCACAGTTACAAAATATAAAGCCTATCTGTACAAATTCTATAGTTTTTTAAACAAAGAGAATGTTTTCGACATTCAACAAATCAATCTTTCAAACACACTCCAGTTTTTTAAAGAACTTGATCCCCTGCAACTCTCTGCAAAAAGTCATGCATTGCAAGTAGTCAAGCGCTATTTGAAATATTTGTACGAACAAGGTTTGTTAAGTGTCGATTACTCAAAAGATCTACCACAATGCACTTATAAGCAACAAGCTCGTTTACCTTCGACCTTTTCAAAAGAAGAAATAAAAATTTTACTTACAAGCATTGATCAAGGTGATGCAAAAGGCAAACGTGATTACGCAATGATACTTTTGGCAACAAAATTAGGACTACGAGCCTCTGATATAGTAGTCCTCAAATTTGAGAATATTTTATGGGAACAATCGCTGATAAAACTATCTCAACAAAAAACAGGAAAAGACCTGTCTCTTCCTCTCTTACCTGAAATTGGCAATGCGATAATTAATTATCTGAAGTATGGTCGTCCTATTTCGGAAGAAAGCTACATATTTCTTCAAGCTTATGCTCCATATCGGGAAATAACTCCCCATTGTTTTAGTAAGATTGTCGATTTCAACATAAAGAGAGCAAAAATTGATTGCACAAATAGAAAGCATGGCTCCAACGCTTTGAGGCATAGCTTTGCGGGTAATCTCTTAAAAGAGAAAACTCCTATGCCAATTATATCTGAGGCTTTAGGACATTCACATACGGAATCAACTATGTATTACCTACGGATCGATATAACTACTCTCAGACAATGTGCGCTCAATGTTCCGGTAGTTCCAACATCTTTTTATGCGCAAGAAAGGAGGATATAAGATGAGTAGATATTATTATAGCATCTATGGCTCTCTAATCAAGCAATTTATTGATGACAAAAGAACTTTTGGATATAAATATGCAATGGTTGAACAGGAATGTGCCCGATTCGATAGGTACGCATATGATAACGACGAGAAAATTATTGGTATATCTAAAGAACTGGCGACTCAATGGTGTGCAAAGAGACCTAATGAGTCTGTTAAAACCCGCAGTAATAGAGTTCAGATTATAAGAACATTCTCAGCATATTTATGCAGTGTTGGCTATCCATCTTATATACCACAAATCCCTCGTGCTAAAAGCACGTTCATACCTTATATTTTTTCAAGGGACGAGGTGGAAAATATATTTCTAGCGAGTAATTGTCTTCGACCGGCAGAGAATAACCCAAACTCTGCGGTTTTTGCTATTCCATGTTTGTTCAGGCTTCTTTATGGAACCGGCATAAGGATAAATGAAGCGTTACGTTTAACATGCCAGGATATTAATCTTATAGATAATCATATTGTTTTGCATGATAATAAGAATGGCAAAGATCGTATGGTTCCTATTTCTGATTCTCTCGCTATCGTTTGTAAAGAGTACCTAAAGCATAGCGAACAATACCGTATCAACTATAATTCAGAGCGTTTTTTTATAAAACCAAACGGAAAACCTTTCGGTAGTAAGGCTGCATATAAATGGTTTAGAAAACTGATATATGAGGCTGGAATCTCTTATCAAGGCAGGGGTATCGGGCCAAGACTGCATGATTTTCGACATACGTTTAGTGTACACACACTTGCCTCAATGGCGGAAGATGGGCTGGATATGTACTATTCTCTACCTATTTTGTCTACTTACCTCGGGCATCAGTCCATTGCGTCAACTGATAAGTACGTGAGATTAACAGCAGAAATGTTCCCGTTAATACTTGAGAAAACCAATGAGTTATTTCCTTATTTATTCCCTGAAATTTACAAACAACAAGATTATGAGACCAACTGATTTTGCTAAGAGTCTTACCGATTTTCTATCAAAATACCTTCCCGGCGAGCGAGGTCTGAGTACAAATACCATAGAATCGTATAAAACAACTTTTATACTGTTCATTACTTTTATGGAAGATGAAAAAAAGATACCAGTCAATAAATTAGCAATAAAAAATATTACAAAACAAAATATCGTTGCTTTTTTAGAATGGCTTCAATCTGAAAGACATTGTAGTACTGCTACAAGAAATGTACGTCTTGCAGCATTACATTCATTTTTCCGATACCTTCAGTATGAGATGCCGGAGAACCTGAACGAATGGCAACAAATATTGTCTATCAAGGCGAAAAAAACCACCAAAAAAAGTATTAACTATCTAACTGCTGACGGTATTCAACTGTTGTTGCAACAGCCGGATCAATCAACTAAAAAAGGAAGGAGGGATTTAGCCATGTTATCTTTAATGTACGACTGTGCAGCCAGAGTGCAGGAAATCATAGACTTGACACCAGCTATGGTACGTTTGACAAAGCCCTACACAATTAAAATTGTTGGGAAAGGTAACAAGCCAAGAATAGTACCGTTAATGGAGAAGCAGGTTATCCATTTAAAACGATATTTGACAGAGAACAAACTGCTTGAAAATCATGCAAATTTCTGTCCATTGTTTTTCAACAGTCGCAATGAAAAGCTCACAAGACAAGGGGTTGCAAATATTCTGCAAAAGTATGCCAATGCAGCAAGGGGTAAGAATTCGACACTGATTCCTAAGCTGTCCCCACATTCTTTAAGACATTCAAAGGCAATGCACCTTTTACAAGCTGGCGTCAATTTAGTTTATATCCGGGATATCCTCGGTCATGAATCGGTTCTCACTACCGAAATCTATGCGAGAGCCGATTCAAAACAAAAAAGGGATGCAATAGAAAGTGCTTATGTTGATGTTGTTAACAAGGAATCACCAATATGGATTGAAAATGACAATCTATTAGCTTGGTTGAAGGATTTTAAGTGACTCTTAGAATATGGTTAAAACTGCTATCATCATAAAAGATGGTAGTAGTTTATGCATTTGTTTACTGTAAAAGTATAGTATTTGATAAGTAGAGAATAGCACATAGTTAAAACATAATCAAAATAACATAGTCAAACTGAGTTAAATCCGTATCTTTGTGAAAAATACGAGATTGACAATGGCAACGATAAAGATAAAACAAATAAGAAGTCGTATCGGATGTCCCAAAAACCAAAAAAGGGCATTAGATGCTTTAGGTTTGAGAAAAATCAACCAAATTGTTGAGCATGAAGAAACGCCTTCTATTTTAGGAATGGTAAACAAAGTTAAGCACTTAGTTTCAATAATGGAAAATGTTCCAATAAAACATATAAGTAAGCAAACTGGGAAAAATGCAAATAAAATAGTTGGCACTGCATTGGGTAAATTAAATCATTATGATATGAAAGAGTACAAAGTGTTAAATCTTACGATATATAAAAATGAATATCCTATTGAGTTAGAAGACAAATATAGGAACGAATTGTCAAAATTATTATTGGATACTTTTGGAGAACCTCCATACTCTACACATGATCTTGTAAGAAGTGCCATAACATTCTGCTATAATTATTTTTGTGATAAATTTCTTGAACTTTGCCATTCAGAAAAATCTGTTAGATTTTATCAGCTAATTTTATCACAACATGAACAAGCGACAGAAGTTGCAGTTCTTGCTAGTGATGCAGATTATCCAGCGGAATTGGACCGTGGGTATATTGCGTTGTATCGAAGAGTGTTGAAATGGATACTCGAACAGGCATGTGATATAAAATTGCATAATAATGAGAAAACCAGCTTGGAGTTCCTCAAAAGAGCGAAAGGAATTCTTAATGAATTGATGTTCTTGGGTGATATGATTTTCTCTTGTGCTAATATTTATGCAGAACAAGACATGATAGAAGATGTCGCTGAAATTATTTTTGACGAAGAAAATCACTATGTTATTAACCATAAACACCACTATAATTATATTATACAAGACATTAACAAAAGGTTTAAGAACCAATCTTATAAGCATGTTGTGGACGAAAAGGCTCTTCCTGATTTGTATGATGCTATGGAAAATTACTTCGGGGTTAAGTATGCAATGCTAACTACTGTTATTCAAGAGATTCATAAAATGAATGCATCTAAAGGAGGACAATATTGTGGATTCGGTTGGGAAAGTCTACCTCTAAGCGTTGAGTCTATGTTCAATGTTGATTATGGACAGGCTAAGGTATTATTTGAAGGACTGACTTTGCATCGTGATAACAAATTGAAAATCCATGATTTGGCATGTAAACCCCATGCAATGTACCGGTATTTATACCGGCCAATATTAATATGGAATATTGAAGGAGAGGATTTTGCAATTGTTGGAATAAATGGTTTTAAAGAAAGCATTATTCAACTTGCAACTAATTGTATTCCTTGGGGGAAAGCTCCAAGTGAATGGATGCAGAATAAAGGATTTAAAGAATATGTTCACTTAAAAGAGGATGCTCACGACAAATGGCTTGATGATGCTGTAGAGGACAAGGTAAAAAAAGAAACAATACCATACTATAGAAACATTACATCTCTACTTACCAAGAATGGATTGTTAAATTTTGATATTGAGGGAGTTGGTGAGATTGATTTTATCTTTATTGCCCATGAACATAAAAAAATATATGTTGCTGACTGTAAGCATCTACAAGGAAGATATGACATGATGTCTCAGAAAAATGATTTTTCTAATTTTAGAAAAAAGAAAGGGTATGATGAGCAAATTCAGAGAAAAGTGGGTTTTATAGAAAGGCATCTTGAAGAATTAAACTATCATAACAAACAAATATTTGGTAAAGAACAGCCTGAAATAACTGGCTATATTGTTGAGGGAATATTTATTATCAATACTCCAACCTTTTATATGTTCAATTCTGAATACAGAATATACATTGTTGATGATATCATTGATGTTCTATCACAACGATATGTAGATCCAGAATATACTATTATAACAGATAATGAGATGATTCTTAATGTGAAATATCCTTATTTTCAGAAACCATCATATCTACTAATCGATTCTTTGAATACAGAAGATGAAGAGGGTGACGAATAGTAGTTGTTAATTTGTGAAGCGAACAATCTGTTTGTAAGGTTTTATCGCAGAAAAGTTCGCTCTTGCAGAATATTTGATATTTTTTCAACTAACAATAATTTTTAATATGGGAATTTTAGCTGAATATAAGACTCTAACAGAGAAAGAACAGTTCTATAACTGTATAAAAATTGAAACAGAACAAGAATTTGATGAATACTTCAATCAAATTCAAACCAACTCTAAAGGTTATGCCTTTCGTTCTGTAAATGAAGCAAAATTTAAGTTGTACTCGTCAGCCCAAAGACAATGGATATGGAATGACCTTTTTAAGAAACAGACTTCATTTAGTGATTATATATTGAATATAATCAATCAAATAAGACAAAATACAGGTATTGTATCTTTTTTTAAGAAGAACAATATTCCTATGAACGATTTTGTTATACTATCATTGCTACAACACTATTGCCAGCCCTCTCCATTAATTGACTTTACTTATAATCCACTCACCACGCTCTTTTTCGCTTTTGATGGAATGAGGTTTCCAAATAATGGAACGATTGATGATTATGTCTCGATTTATAGAATTTGCTATGAGCAGCCTTGCTTTTGTAGCATTCAAGATGTTAATACAAATGGAGCACTTAATCTTGATGAAGAACTACAAAAACTTGATATCCCAATTTCAAGTATAGATACAAGCTCTGTAATAACAAGTATTGCTAATTTAAGTTATACTGATTATTCAAATTTAGGGTATATTCTTATTCATGGGGATAAAATGGGAATAACTAATATATCAATTCCTTCGCTAGGATTCACTTGCACTTATGATATTACTAATCCTAATTTGAAAAATCAAGAAGGTTTGTTCATTCTTAATACATCAGAGAATAAGCCTTTAGGAGAACTGTTGAGAGAGAAGCATCGTAATATATCCCCTTTAATTGATTGTTTTGATATTAGAAAAGACTTGGAACCATATATTCAAAAGAAGTATCTTATTCCTCAAAATATTGATCGCAATCTGATATACCCAAATGATACTGATTCACAAAATATAAGAAGTTGGCTTGCTACTCCTTGAGAGAGGAATGATTCTGTTGGGACTCTAAACATATTATAATGGAAAGTATTTTGGTTTATAGATGTAGTCCAAGGTTTGTTTATTTCATGTGAGTAGTCTAAACTTTACATAATATATTAGTTTACATAACGCGGGTTATGGAAAGCTTTCCATAACCCGCGAGCTCGGATTGAATCCTGACAAATTGGGAAAGATTGACAAGCACAAACAGGAACTGTGGAAAGCTCCGCTACCACAATTTATTGAAGAAATATATTTCAAACGCTTCAAAAAGGACGCCCCCGAAGTGGTGAAACCATTGAAGCAAATTCTGAAAGAACTGGAAATAAAGAGGAAGTAAAAAAAGAAAATGAAGAAGTTAGATTAAAATAATCTAAGATTGACTGTTTTCCATCCTGTTTTATTATGTTAGTATCCTTAATTATTCATACTTTTGTATGAGAATGTATCCTATAAAATAATATACTTATGCCTTATATACCAAGTGAAGGATTGCGTTGGAGTGGAGTACTTAAAAGTATTGCCAAAGCAGTGAATTTATTGCAACCTCTCTTCGAGGCTTTTACAAATAGTCTTGAGGCTATTGATATGCGTAAAAAGAGCGGAGAAGAATTTGCACCCTACATTCGATTGGATTTTTATTTTAATAGTACTATAAATAATGAAAATGACGGTTTGGTACGCCTTGTTATAACTGATAATGGCATAGGGTTTGATAACCAAAACTTTTCTCGTCTTCAAATTTTTAAAGATGATACAAAAGGCTACAATAATCGAGGCTCTGGGCGAATTCAATTTATTCATTTTTTTAGAACTGCGACTTATGAAAGTATATATAAGCAAGATAACATTTGTAAGTATAGACGATTTGTCTTGTCTAAGGCAAATCCATTCTTAGAACATAATACAATTTTATCTATTGAGGAAGAAAGAGAAGAGAATTTTGATACTGAAATTAAAACAAGATTGGTCCTTGACGAATTAAGAGAAAAGTCTGATATCAAATTCTATAACAACCAAAGCATACAGGACATAAAAGACCATTTGTTAAACCATTATATACTATACTTTTGTGTTAATAGAGATTCTTTGCCGCAGATTTCCATTAACTATTATCATGGTACAAATATTATTGCCACTAGAACAATTACAGTAGAAGATGTACCAACTGTATCACATGAAGATGAAACAATTCATATACCGATTAGTAAAATATCATCTGATATGAAAAGGGTTGAGTCTCTAAATGAAAATATTGATGTTAGAATTAAATCATACAAACTTTCGCAAGGACAGCTGAAGAAAAATGCAGTGAAAGTTACATGTAAAGGAGAAGTTGTTGACTCTGTCAAAATAAAGTTGGGATGTTTACCTTCAGACATGCAGATAGACTCCTCTCATTTCCTTTTCTTATTATCTAGTTCATATTTTGATGAACATGTGGGGGATACTCGTGACACTTTGGAAATCTTAAATAAAACTGAATTTAAGAAAAGAGCAAAACAATTTGGCTTTATTGAACCACAAATAGTACTTGATGATTTGGAAGCGAAAGTTAGCGATAAGGCAGGTGAAATGTATGAAGAAATTGCATCACAGCAAGAAGTTCATGAAAAGCAGTTAGCAACATTGAAGCAAACTTATCTATTATCAGATGCTGCATTATCAGATGCTGAGATTAATGACAGTGTAGAAGATATTCTAAGAAAGGCATATACCTATGATGCTAGATTAGTGGCCGAACGTGACGCGGCATATCATTCAAAATTAGAAGAACTGAATGGTTTAGATACCCGTTCTCCAACATATAAAGAAGACTTACAAAATTTGGTGAATGATTTGACAAGGACAATTCCATTACAGGACAAAGAAACTTTATCTCGGTATGTTACACATCGTAGATTAGTTCTTGATTTGATGTCTAAAATTCTTAATAAAGTCACCGATTCTCAAAATATAGAAGGATGTAGAAACGAAGATGAAAAGTTAATACATAATTTATTATTTACACAGCATTCAGAAGATACAGGCAATAGTGATTTGTGGATGCTTAATGAGGATTATCTTTATTATAAAGGATATTCCGAACATCGTCTTAACCAGATAGAGATAGATAGCAAAAAACTTTTTCGAGAAGAAATAACAGAGGAAGAAGAACGATACTTAACTTCATTAGGCGAAGACCGGCGTATAAAGCGACCAGACATATTATTGTTTCCTGCTGAACGTAAATGTATTATTGTTGAATTAAAAACCCCGGATACAAACTTGTCTTTACATCTAAATCAAATAAATAAATACGCTTATTTTCTCCGTAATTTCACATCAAACGATTTTGTAATAGATACATTTTATGGTTATCTTATTGGAGAAGCTTTGGAATATAGAGATGTTAGAGGTGCTGATGGGCGTTTTAAGTTTGATCCTAAATTTAATTTTATGTATTTACCTAATGCTCCCGTTGTTTTTGAAGATGATCCTACAGGAAAACAAGATGGAAGTTTGTATATGGAGGTTCTAACTTATTCCGTTATCTTAGAGAGAGCAGAGCGTAGAAACGAGGCTTTTACGACAAAATTGTTTCCGAAGTTAAAGAATGAAAAAGAAACAATTCAAGAAAACGTTGTAGATAGTAATGATGAAACAGATTTATTTAGTTAGCTCTCTCTTATATAAAGTGTAGATGTCAATGAGTGTAAATGTTAAAATAATCAAACACCTAATTCTGCTATCCTTTGTATTTATGGCAGCAACTTATGCCGTATTTTTAAATATGGAAGGAGGATATATTATTTTACAATCTAAGTGGGTTTCAAATAATTTACTTTTTGCAATATTCAGTGGTGTATTTGCTAGCATATTAGTTGTTGTATTAAATGAAACACGACAATATTTGATAAATAAAAGGAGTACGCAAGATATCCTTTTCTCTCAATTTGCAACTCTCTATAGTCAACTCTTAATTATGCAAAACAATATGAGAAAATCTATTGAACAACATGACGAAATTATTACTGATACACTTCTGGAACAGTCCTCTTCAATTAGTAAAATGTGTATTGAAAATATTTCTAATGTAGATTATGCAACATTCTGTCCACAAAATAAAATACAAAAAATGATTCAACGTTTTAGACTTGTACACAAGTCTGAATTTATCTTATATTTGAACAATTGTGGATATTTAAAAATTGCAATTGTAGAAGACCAAATGCTTAACATAAAAACATTTGGTCATCAAGGGACTATTACCTCTCAATCACTTAATACTGGTAAAACTGTTATCAAACTACAAAAAGGTATTGTACCATTATTGCTTGTTGTGAATCAATATTTGGAATTATTAGATAATAGTGTTTCCAATAGATATAAATGGGTGTCTGTCAGGGATAATATGCAAGCATATCATAATAATTATACCTTTATATCTTTAAAGGACTTTTTAAGTAAAGAAGACGAACCTTAAATGTCTGTATCTTGAAAAGATAAGTACATAAAGAAGATTTTCAAATGTCAATATTTTATCTTTTAGATATTCTTTCCGTCTTTCCAATGCCATAGATTGATACACGAAGCTAATGTCAGTTTCCACGAATCCATTAACTGCATCATCACATAAGTTTTTAACAGCAGGAAAAATAATTTCTCTATAGTTATTCACTTTGGCAAGTATGGTACTAAACATATGGGGTGTTTGTTCAATCGGTGCAGTTCTTCTATTATTCATAACGACCTTATTTTTATTGTTTATGGTGCAATATTGCGGAGATATTATAAGGCCATTGGTTACTCAACCGTTGAGCAACCGCCCCAAAAAGACAGGAAACACCAATTTAGGACAAAAAAATAGCCGGAAGCAATTTCCGGCCATTCTGAAAGGAACAAGCATCTGACTATTATGCCTGTTAATGGATAAAATGTTAATACACAAATATATATAAAAATAATCCCTATAAATTGGGATATATTCCAAACAAAGCCTATATTTGTATATGAGTTATTTGAAACTATGCAAAGCAGTGTAACCGAAAGCAGGACTTTTGCTACCAAATCGTTACCTGCATCTTTTAAATACTGTAATCTCCTTCTGATTTACAGTAAATTACAACAAAATACCAAGTTTCTATGAGGGAAACCCTTTGTTTCCCCCTTTGAAACCCAAAACCGGATACAGTGAAACGGGATTATCCCCGGGGCGAAACTTAATCAAACAACTCTTTCAGGACTTCCAAAGACTTGAGTACGGGAAAATCAGGCAGATGCAAACGGTAATATTCATTCATTATCGCCAGACAACGGGCACGTTCCGTGCGGCTCATGGCAAAGAGATGCATGGTTTCATAATTCATGCGCATCAGCCCCGTCAGGCGTGACGCCTCTTCCTGCCCTATGTAATCGGAATGCAACTGCGGGCGTAACGGAGTAAAGCAAGCGTTCTGCAAATCGAAATAGTCACCGCTGTGATAATCTTCCAGATTCGGATACAACCCGAGGAAGCGCGACAGCCGCATCAAAAAGACCAGATGAAAGTTGGCAAAACCGCTGCCGCATTCATCCAGCCAGACAATGGAATGCTGCAAATAAGCGAATAAAGGACGGTTTTCCGCTTCCTCGCGCAACGCACGATATAAGAACTCGGACAAAAACAGAGCGATGGCAGACTTATAAGGAGCGTAAGGAATCGAAGCAAAAGGATAGAGAGACTTGGCCTCTTTCACCTTATATATAGTGGTATTCGGCCGGAAGTCCGCCTCCAGCTCCACCAAAGACAGAGGCTGGAACAGTACCGACTTCACCGCAGCCTTACGCGAACGAGACACCGGAACCAGGAAAGAAGCCCGTCCGGACACCTCGGTATAGATGTCTACAATAATAGAAGTATCCTTATACTTCAAAGAATGTAATACGATTCCTTGCGTTTTCTGTAACATTTCCGTCCTTTATCAAGTTTCAATCCGGCTAACAAAGCTACAAAAAAAGCGCGAAACTACGGAATTTAAAGAAGGAGAATAAAAAAAACGAAGCAAAGACAGAAAAATTGAAACACCAATACATCTCTGATTATCAGAGGATAAAACCGTATTTAAAAAGAAACTCAGAAGAAATACCGCAAAATTTTTATCGGAAATGTTTGCC
>ULYD01037296.1_pt1 | contig 13969 bp, 1 predicted proteins | sample 1961831 | NCBI WGS metagenome assembly ULYD01 (sample SAMEA4835854, study PRJEB28245) | human gut metagenome | biome: gut microbiome; material: fecal sample | place: Denmark | collected 2008 | reverse complement strand
GTTACTACAAGTTTGAAATCCCAGCAGAAATTAAACAATCTGCCAAGGGCGGTGTTGACATCGAAAATACAGCCTCACAAATCGTTCACCAATACGATCCACAAAGTAAGACTGTTAAAAAACCTGAAAAACCAACAGAAAAACGTGTAGTTAACATCCCAGTTGAAGTTGAATTTAACTTCACTAAGAAACTTGAAGGTCGTGAACTTAAAGCCAACGAATTCAGCTTCGTTCTTAAAGATAAAGATGGAAACATCCTTCAAACAGTTAAGAACGACGCTGCAGGTAACGTTAAATTTGCTGCTCTTGAATTCAAGAAAGGCCAAGAAGGTACTCACAACTACACTGTAGAAGAAGTTAAGGGTACTGACGGAACTGTTTCTTACGATTCAATGAAAGCTCTTGTTACTGTTGAAGTATCACATGATGGTAAAGCGAAAGCTCTTATCACTAAAGTGAACGACCCAGCAGACAAAGAATTTAACAACACTGTTCGTCCACCAGAAAAACCTAAGTTCCAACCAGAGAAATACGTTGTTTCTAAAGAGAAATTCGATATCACTGGTATGAAACTTGTTGACGATGATGCTGAGTTGAAAGATAAAGTAGGCGATACTAACAAGGATCCTTACGCTGACAGCACAGCTAACAACGAAGCTGAAAATATCAATACTAAGACACTCAAGAAAGGTGATAAGTTTGTCTACCAAGTATGGCTCGACACAACTAACTTCACTGACGCTCACAATATCCAATCTGTAGGTGTTACAGATAAATATGACAGCGAAAACTTGACTGTTAACGTTAAAGATATTAAAGCATACGACTCTGTAACAGGAGAAGATGTGACAGCTAAGTTTGATATCAAGGTTGAAAACGGTGTGATTACTGCAACATCTAAAGCTGACCTTACTAAGTCACTTGGCGATGCAGAAAACACACAAGTGATCGATACTGCCAAATTGGCATTCGGACGCTACTACAAGTTCGATATTCCTGCAACTATCAAAGGCACTGCTAAAGATGGTGTAGACATCGAAAATACTGCGTCACAAATCGTTCACCAATACGACCCAACTAAGAAATCTGTTGAAAAACCAGAAAAACCAACAGAAAAACGTGTAGTCAATATCCCAACTAAGGTTGAGTTTGAATTCACTAAGAAACTTGAAGGTCGTGAACTTAAACCTGGTGAGTTTAGCTTCGTACTTAAAGATAGCAAGGGTAATGTTATCGAAACTGTAAGCAATGATGCTAACGGTAAGATCAAGTTCTCAGCTCTTGAGTACAAACGTGGTGAAGAAGGTACTCACGTCTACACAGTAGAAGAAGTACAAGGTAACGATGCAACTGTTGCCTACGATAAGATGGTAGCTACAGTCGTTGTTTCTGTAACTAAAGACGGTAAAGTCTTGACAGTAACTTCTCAATTGCCAGAAGATACTGAGTTCAACAACACTGTTATCCCACCAAATACACCACCAACAACTCCACCAAACACACCTCCTACTACACCACCAACTACGCCTCCAACACCACCGACTCCTCCAACTCCAGTGGTTCCACCAGTGACACCACCAACTCCACCAGAAGCTCCTAAAGGACCAGCACTCCCTGAAACAGGTGATGATGCGTCTATGGCAGCTATGGCTCTCGGAGGAATCCTTGCGGCAGCTGGACTTGGTTTAGCAGGAAAACGCAAAAAAGAAGACTAAAATAGTTAATAGGTTAAATCCCTCAACATAGTTAGTTAGACTATTTCAGTTTTCGAAAAAGAGACTTATCCCGAAAGGGGTGGGTCTTTTTTGTGTTATGTTCAAAGTGATGAATACAGGCTTTCTAAGGTTAATAAAATTTTTTAAACCAAATCTCAAACCTTTGATATGCTTGTTAAGTATATTGGCATCTTCTATTTTTGTAATCGAATACTGCGCTTCTAAAACATTTTTTGTATTGTTTGTGTTTAAGAAAAGTCCTTAAGTATGTTTGAAATTAATGATTGACCTTGCTTCAAGTTTTCTCTATCAGCTCAAAGAACCTATCTACTCTCTTCTCCTGAAAGTGAAATAGTAAGAGTTGGTAAAGATTATAGTAGTCGCTGAGTTCCTCTGAGAAATTCAGTGTCTTTTCAATGACTTTATGTGGTTATAAAGTTTGACGGAAGGTCTTTGAGTAAAAAGGGGTGAGAGATAACTTACGGCTGTCCTTTTGGAAGAGTCGTCAATGATTTTTTAAGGCTCGATAGGGTCGTGATTTTTTGATAAAATGATTCATAATCACAATTCTAGTCTTAAAAATACCTGCTTTATAATCTCTATAGTAGTTTTATCTATTACAGACATCATAGAGCAATTTTTTAATTATTCAGTCAAAAACAAAGTTCTATGGAAAGATAAACCATTAAAAATACTGACATATTTTCAATCTAATTACATTAATAAATCTAAAAAAATGTATATTTACACTTGATCTTAGTTAAATTATGAGTGTATCTATAAATGTTGAAAGTGTAAAAGGTAAGAATCATTCTATGATTCGAAAATTGTAAGACTTTTACAAAGTAATATATATTGATATTGTAAGATGTTATAAATACTTTAAATACAATTATTGATTTATGCTTTGAATTATATATGTAAAGTTGTATAGGTTCTGTATAAAAAGAAGGTGTTAGAAAATAAATACTTTGAAAAGAATAATGCTTAAGTTATTTTAAAAAAAGAGAGAAAACTAATTTTATGATAGTAAAATATTGATTCAATTTTAATTTTATGATATATTTTTCGTTAGGGAAATTCATTTTATATTATTTTTAGAAGAGATAAGAGTAATCAAAATCTAATGATTACTTGTCTAGGAGGAAATATGGGTAAAGATATCTTTAGTAAGAAGAGTCGTTTCTCGATTCGTAAATTGAATATTGGAGTCTGCTCGGTCTTGCTTGGTACTTTGATCATGATTGGTCACACAGCTCAAGCGGATGAAACGACATCTGATGGAGCAACAGTTGCAGCTACAGCTGTAAGTGCAAGTCAAGGTGAAGGAGTTCCGGCCGCAACTTCGCCAAGCACAGCATCAGAAAGTGTCTCAACTACTACGGTAACACCAGCTGTCACTGAAACAGTCGCAGCGACATCAGTTGAGCCTACAAGTTCAGCGCCGGCAAATTCAGTAGCGACATCAACAAGTCCAGTAGTTGCTTCAGAAGTTACAGGCTCAGCAAATGTATCAACCGCAAAACCAGCAACTGCATCTGAGGCATCTCGTTCAGTCACAGCTTCTACAACACCATCAACTACAGCAAGCTCAGAGAGCGCTATCACAAATAATATTAGTGCGTCAGAAACTGCAAATGCGCCTCGTGTACGTAGTCGTCGAAGTATCGCACAAGGAGCAACACGTTCAGCATCAACTGCAACACGTGCGTCAGATGGTGCACAAAACCTTGATTATTCTAACAAAGAAAATGCTCAAGATTACGTACAGATTAGCTACGAAGTAGACAAGGCTAATAACGTTCTTCATTGGACTGTTCTTGATAATCCTGGTCGAAAAGCGAATGCCGCTAGTGGTTATGTTTACTTTACTATCCCTAAAGATTCTGTTGGCGCACCAACGAACTGGCAAGTTGTTCAAACTGACAAAAATGGAAAAGTAGTCAATACGCGTAATTACTGGAAGGATAATGATGGATCATACTTGATGGGTCAAAATGGTAGAATGGATACCTATACAGGCTCTGAAATGACTCAACGTTTGACCCAACTTTACAAAGATATAAAAAATCCAGCAATTCAAGGAAATGAAGCAGCGGTAGCGGCTCAAACAGCAGAACGTTCACAAGCTTTGTATACGATGACAGCGGATAATAATGCCATTCGTAATGTTATGTGGACGATTACATTTGATACACCGATCGTAGATAAATCTAAGCCACTTGACTATGTTGCAGGTATGCAAGGAACAGGAGTTATTGGCGGAAGAACGAATATTATGACTGGTTATGCGGATAACTTCATTGATAATGAAAGTTCAAAATTCCAAGCAGTAGCAGTCAAAGAAAAGTATACTGCAAAAGTTGGTGGAAGTTTTGATGCTACTCCGGCTAATTATGTAACCAATAAAGCTGGAACACCAGAATTCCCAAATAACTATCGTGGTGCAACAACATTTGCATGGAAAGACGGCCAAGCTCCAACTGCTACACAAGCAGGTACTTATACAAAAACCGTAGTGGTTACTTACCCAGCTCATTATAATCAGGCCCCACAAGAAGTGACAGTTACTTTTGAAGTTCAGGGTGAAACACCAAAACCAGTTGCACCAGCAAGTCAGGTTCCAGAAATTACTTCAAATCTTAATGGTAAAGCAAGTACACCAGCTGATGTGACTGTAAATGCAACAGCAGGCTCAACTGTAAAACTTTATAATAATGATGGCGTTGTGATCGGTGAAGCAGTAGCAAACGACCAAGGTGTAGCCACTGTTCACCCTACAAACAGCCTTCCAGAAGGAGAAATTACAGCTACCTCAACACCAGCAGGTGGAAGTGAGTCAGCTAAGAGTGCACCGATTACAGTTACAAAAACACAGTTGACCTATGTAGGTGGAGGAGTTAGTGGTGATAACTACACTCAACTTTTGGTTACCGAGTCACATCTTACAGTTTACCCAGGTGATCCTGTCAATGTAACAATTCAAGCAGCAGGATCACCGTCAGTTGAAAAATTTTGGATTCCTAATAATCCTTATTTGGCAAAAGGACTAGCATATACGAATGATTCTAATGGTGGTTTCCTGGATACAGCTGGCTCAAATACTTATAGACAGCGTAAGGCATACTATCGTGGTAATGTTGATATGACGCAGCCTGCAGGTAGTTCCACTGCTACCTATGCTGTTAGAAATAAAAATGGTAAAGTAGTAACGAGAAATCTTACAATTACCGTTCTTGAGACAGCTAAGAAGTATGAGCCAACTCCTGGAGGAGCAAAAGTAGAAGTTGCTGATCCTAATAATATAAGTGCAACTGAGAAGGCAGCTATTGAAAAAACGGTTGGAGACGCGAATACTGCGCTTCCACAAGGAACAACATACGTTGCGGATGAAAAGGGTAATGTTACTATTACTTATCCTGATAAATCAGTAGATAAAATTGCTGCGGCATACTTAGTTACACCTGCAAAAGACACCACAGCTCCAGATAAACCAGTAGTGAATACAGATCTTACAGGAAAGGCTGGAACTAAGACTCCGGTTGAGGTGACTGCAGAAAAAGGCTCAACTGTTGCCCTTTACGATAAAGATAACAACAAGATCGGTGAAGCAACAGCGGGAGAAAATGGTAAAGCAACCATTACACCAACAGTTGATATTCCAGCAGGAAATGTAACAGCTAAAGCAACAGATGCAGCGGGTAACACATCAGTTGCAAGTGATCCTAAAGTAGCGACAGATACAACAGCGCCAGCGAAACCAGTAGTGAATACAGACCTAACAGGTAAAGCAGGCACTAAGCCATCAGTAGAAGTGAGCGCAGAACCAGGCTCAACCGTTGCCCTTTACGATAAAGATGGCAACAAGATTGGTGAAGGAACGGCTGCTAGCAATGGTAAAGTAACCATTACCCCAACTGTTGATATTCCAGCAGGAAATGTAACAGCCAAAGCGACAGATGCAGCGGGTAACACCTCAGACGCAAGTGATCCAAAAGTAGCAACAGATACAACAGCTCCAGCGAAACCAGTAGTGAATACAGACCTTACAGGTAAAGCCGGAACTAAGCCATCAGTAGAAGTAACTGCAGAACCAGGTTCAACTGTTGCTCTTTACGATAAAGATGGTAACAAGATTGGTGAAGGAACGGCAGGCGCAGATGGCAAAGCAACGATTACGCCAACCGTCGACATTCCAGCAGGAAATGTGACAGCGACAGCGACGGACCCAGCCGGAAATACCTCAGACGCAAGTGATCCAGCGAAGGCAACTACAGGCGCTGATACAGAAGCGCCAGTGAAACCAGTAGTCGCTACAGACCTCACAGGAAAAGCAGGTACTAAGACACCGGTTGAAGTCAGCGCAGAACCAGGTTCAACTGTTGCCCTTTACGATAAAGATGGTAACAAGATTGGTGAAGCGACAGCAGGCGCAGATGGCAAAGCAACAATCACGCCAACCGTTGCTATTCCAGCAGGCAATGTGACAGCGACAGCGACAGATGCAGCTGGTAATACATCAGTTGCAAGTGATCCTAAAGTAGCGACAGATACCACAGCCCCAGCGAAACCAGTAGTGGATACAGACCTTACCGGTAAAGCCGGTACTAAGACTCCAGTTGAAGTAACTGCAGAACCAGGTTCAACTGTTGCTCTTTACGATAAAGATGGCAACAAGATTGGTGAAGCTACAGCAGGCGCAGATGGTAAAGCAACCATTACCCCAACAGTCGACATTCCAGCAGGAAATGTGACAGCTAAAGCGACAGACCCATCAGGAAACACATCAGATGCCAGCGATCCAATGGTAGCAACAACTGATACAACAGCTCCAGCTAAACCAGTTGTCGCTACAGACCTTACTGACAAAGCAGGTACTAAGACTCCGGTTGAAGTGAGTGCAGAACCAGGAACTAAGGTTGAATTGTTCGATAAAGACGGCAACAAGATTGGTGAAGCAACAGCTGATGAAAATGGTAAAGCTACGATCACACCAACTGTAGCAATTCCAGCCGGTAATGTAACAGCGAAAGCGACAGACCCAGCAGGAAACACTTCAGATGCCAGCGATCCAATGGTAGCAACAACTGATACAACAGCTCCAGCTAAACCAGTAGCGAACACAGTTAAAGCTGGTGACACAGCAATCACAGGTACAGCCGAAGCAGGCTCAACAGTAGAAGTAACGCTTCCAGATGGCTCTAAAGTATCGGCTAAAGCTGGTCAAGATGGTAACTTCAGTGTACCAGTCAGCGGTTTGAAGGAAGGTGACACAGTTTCTGTCACTGCAACAGATGATGCAGGCAACACATCAGCACCAACTACAGCAACAGTAGCGAAAGCCGATGATAAGACAGCACCAGACGCACCAGTTGTGAACACAGTTAAAGCAGGCACTACAGCAGTAACAGGAACAGCCGAAGCAGGCTCAACAGTAGAAGTCACTCTTCCAGATAGCTCTAAAGTATCGGCTAAAGCTGATCAAGATGGTAACTTCAGTGTACCAGTCAGCGGTTTGAAGGAAGGTGACACAGTTTCTGTCACTGCAACAGATGATGCAGGCAACACCTCTAACCCAACATCAGTGACTGTAGGTAAGGGAACTGATACGATAGCGCCAGACGCACCAGTAGTGAATACTGATCTTACAGGTAAGGCGGGCACTCGTACTCCAATCGATGTTATTGCAGAACCAGGTTCTAAGGTTGAATTGTTCGATAAAGACGGCAATAAGATTGGTGAAGCGACAGCTGATGAAACAGGTCTCGCAGTGGTAGTTCCAACAGTTAACATTCCAGAAGGTAGCGTGACAGCTAGAGCGACAGACCTAGCAGGTAACGTTTCAGGAGCTAGTGCTCCAATGTTTGCCACAACAAGTGGAACAGTAGATTCCTTCAACAATGGTAAGGGTTCTGAGAATACTCCAACAGTTGTTAAACCATCACTAAATGGTAAAGTTGAGTCATCAACAACTTTAGCTAATCATATGAACCTTAAAGCAAGAGCAAACATTTCATCAACTGAAAAAGATGCTTCTACACTTCCAGAAACAGGAGACGAAGTATCTATCGGTGGCGTAGTCCTTGGTGGAATTCTTGCGGCAGCTGGACTTGGTTTAGTAGGAAAACGCAAAAAAGAAGACTAAAATAGTTAATAGGTTAAATCCCTCAATATAGTTAGTTAGACTATTTCAGTTTTCGAAAAAGAGACTCATCCCATAAGGGGTGGGTCTCTTTTGTGTCTATTGAACGATGATTTTTACTTACATTAAAATATTAGATATAAAATTGAATAAGAGAGATTAGCCCAATTATTTTTCTTTTGAATTATTAGTATTTTGAATTTCAATAGAATATTTTTACAAATGTTAGAGTCTTTATAATTATTTATATGAAAAGGCTTTAGAGGTTTTCATGAAAGAAAAGTATGGTTGCTAAATAATTATTTATATTGATTAAAAATTAGAGAAAATACTTGCCTAAAGATTAAAAAAAGGATATGATAGATTTCGGAAGAAGGATAATAAATGTATAGAGTGCGTGTTTTTCAGTAACGTCTTCGTTTTTGAAGTGCCTTTGGGGTACAACGATTAACATATAGGAAGATTATGAATGAAACAAGCAAATCATGTTTTTGAAAAAGTGACAAAATACGCCATTCGTAAATTGTCAGTTGGTGTCGGGCCAGTTGCTATCGGAACATTCTTGTTAGCAGGTGGTCTTTTCGTGTCTAAGCCAGTTTCGGCGGATCAGATTACTACGGATGCTTCGGTACATATGGCCTATGTTACTGAAAATGAATTGACAGCTGAAGAGCAGAAGCAAGTGATTCATGCTATTCCAAAGGAATATCAAAATGATGATACTTTTTATCTGGTCTATAAACGTAAGGGAGACAGTCAAGCTACTCTTCCTCAGACAGGTAGTTCTGACTGGGCCGCAACAGGTTTAGGGCTGACAACAGCAACTTTGGCTGTGCTCCTATTTTCAAAAAAACACCGCAAAAAGATTATTGGATTGGTCTTGATTGGAGCAGCAGGGCAAAGTTTACTTGTCCCTCTTGAGGTTCTTGCTTTGCAAAATAAGGAGTTACAGGCATATAATCAGACTCTGACTGTCTCAGATGAGGCGGATCTAGCTAAAGGTGTTATTACAATCGATGGTTATGAGTATGTCGGCTATCTTCGTTACTCGGCTAAGCCTGAACTTGAACAACCTTTGGAGAATACTTTGAAAGGACTTGAGCCATCAAGAGAAGATAAAAACACAGCAAGCCGGGATAAAATAGATAAAGAAATCAGTTGGAAAAAAGGAACTCAGGAGCCAGGTCATGAGGGCGAAGCTCTAGTTCAACCTGCTAATCCAGAGTACACTGGACCAATTAGCGCTAAAGGTACGCAAGAATCAGGTCATGAAGGTGAAGCAGCTGTTCAACCTGCTAATCCAGAGTATACGGGCCCAATCAGTGCTAACGGCACACAAGAAGTTGGCCATGAGGGTGAGGCAGTGGTTCAACCCGCCAATCCAGAATATACTGGTGTTATCAGTGCTAACGGTACGCAAGAGGTTGGTCACGAAGGCGAGGCTCTAGTTCAACCCGCCAATCCAGAGTACACCGGCCCAATCAGTGCTAACGGGACACAAGAAGTTGGCCACGAAGGCGAGGCTCTAGTTCAACCCGCCAATCCAGAGTATACGGGCCCAATCAGTGCTAACGGTACGCAAGAGGTTGGTCACGAAGGCGAGGCAGTTGTTCAACCTGCTAACCCAGAGTACACCGGTTCAATCAGTAGCGATACTACAAGTGCCAATGGTACCCAGGAAGTTGGTCATGAGGGAGAAGCGTGGGTTCAACCTACCACTCCAGAATATACGGGCCCAATCAGTGCTAACGGCACACAAGAAGTTGGCCATGAGGGTGAAGCTGTGGTTCAACCAGCGGCTCCAGAATATACTGGTCCAATCAGTGCTAATGGCACACAAGAAGTTGGCCACGAAGGCGAGGCAGCTGTCCAACCAGATAATCCAGAGTACACTGGACCAATCAGTGCCAATGGAACACAAGAATCAGGCCACGAAGGTGAGGCCCTTGTTCAACCTGAGAATCCTGTTCATACCCCAGTTGTCGGCAGTATCACAGAGACTGAAACGCAAGCCATCGATTATCCTATCGAAGTGATTACGGATGATAACAAGTATATGGATGAAGAAGTTGTCGAACAAGAGGGTAAAAAAGGTAGCCAAGAAATCCAGAAAATTTACCAAACCATTGATGGTGTCAAGGTTGGTGAGCCGACTATTGTGTCAGGTAAGGTTATTGAGGTGCCACAACCTAGAAAAATCCGTCGTGGTAGCAAGCCTCTAGATGGCACAACGACGGAGGAGTCCATTGTAGAGCTTCCATTTAAAGAAATTGTCCAAGAGGATGATAGTCTTGAAAAGGGAACTCTTAAGGTCGTTCAAGAAGGCCAAAAAGGTCAAAATAAAATCACTAAGGTCTATAAGACCTATAAAGGGAATAAGACGTCTGAGGCACCAACTGTCACTGAAACCGTGCTAGTTCCTGTCCAAGATCGTATCGTTCGCAAAGGGGCTAAGATATCAGAAAAACCAGTTCTTACACTGACACAGATTGACAAGGATGACTTGGGTCGAAGTGCCAAGCTTAGCTACCAATTGACTAATCCAGGTTCAGTAGCCATCACGACTATTAAAGCGGTACTTAAGAAAGATGGACAAGTTGTCCAAACGCTTGATGTTCCTAGCACGACCTTGACTGCTGATTTAACAAACTTAGACTATTACAAGCCGTATACACTTACAACAACCATGACCTTTGATCGTGGCAATGGTGAGGAAAGTCAGGTCCTGGCAGACCAAACCATCCAACTTGATCTCAAGAAAGTTGAGCTTAAAGATTTTGCCCGTACGGATTTGATTAAGTATGACAATCAAACAGAAGTGGATGAAACCCGTCTGACAGCTGTACCTCAAGACCTTACGAATTATTACTTGAAGATGACTTCGGCAGATCAGAAAACAACTTACTTGGCTGTCAAGTCTATCGAAGAGACAACAGTTGATGGTAAGGCGGTTTATAAGGTAACTGCAGAAGCGGACAATTTGGTGCAACGTGATGGCCAAAATCATTTTGCTCAAACTTATAGCTACTACATTGAGAAACCGAAAGCTAGTCAAGCCAATGTTTACTATGATTTTGCTGAGTTGGTCAATGCCATTCAGGCTAATCCATCAGGTGAATTTAGACTGGGTCAAAGTATGAGTGCTCGTCACGTTGTTCCAAACGGCAAATCATACATTACGACCGAATTTACTGGTAAGTTGATTAGTGATGGTGACAAACGTTTTGCCATCTATGATTTGGAACACCCATTGTTCGATGTTATCAATGGGGGAACCATTAAGAATATCAACTTTGAAAATGTAGACATCAATCGCCCTGGTCAGAATCAAATAGCAGCAGTTGGATTTAACCTTAAAAACAAAGGTTTGATTGAAGATGTTAAGGTGACTGGTTCAGTTACTGGTAATAATGACGTTGCGGGGATTGTCAATAAGATTGATGAAGATGGCAAGATTGAAAATGTCGCCTTTATCGGTAAGATTAACTCTGTTGGTAATAACTCGACAGTTGGTGGGATTGCTGGCTCAAACTACATGGGATTTGTTAACAGAGCTTATGTGGATGCGACTATTACGGCCAATAATGCCAATGCAAGTATGCTGGTACCATATGTCACCTACATGCTTAATAGCTGGAAGTCTGGAACTAAGGCAAGGGTAACAAATTCAGTAGCCAAAGGTGTTCTTGATGTTAAAAACACAAGATATGTCGGTGGTATTGTTGCCAAGACTTGGCCTTACGGAGCTGTTCAAGACAACGTGACCTATGCCAAGGTAGTTAAAGGTCAAGAAATCTTTGCATCTAATGATGTTGATGACGAAGATGGTGGACCTTATATCAAAGACCTCTTTGGGGTTATCGGCTATAGTTCTGCCGAAGATGGCACTGGTAGAGATACCAAGAGTCCGAAAAAACTCAAACATTTGACTAAGGAAGAAGCTGACAAGCGTGTTGAAGGCTACAAAATAACGGCTGATACATTTGTCAGCGAACCTTACGCGTTGAATACTCTTAATAATGTTTCTAGTCAAGCTGATTTTGCCAATATTCAAGACTATAATCCAGAATACAACCAGGCTTATAAGAATATTGAGAAACTTCAACCGTTCTATAACAAGGATTATATTGTCTATCAAGCAAACAAACTGGCTAAAAACCATAACTTGAATACCAAAGATGTACTCTCAGTGACACCAATGAAAGACAGTAATTTTGTCACAGACTTAAGCGATGCTAACAAGATTATTGTTCACTATGCTGATGGTACTAAAGACTACTTCAAGCTTTCAGATAGTTCAGAAGGTTTGAGCAACGTTAAGGAGTACACTGTTACTGATTTGGGTATCAAGTACACTCCGAATATTGTCCAAAAAGATCACTCAAGTCTTATTAATGGTATTGTTGATATCCTTAAAACGATTGAGTTGCAGTCTGATCCAATTTACCAAAAACTTGGTCGTACCGGTCCAAATAGAGTAAATGCCATTAAGAACCTCTTCTTGGAAGAAAGCTTTGAGGCTGTTAAAGCTAATTTGACTAACCTTGTGACTAAGCTGGTTGAAAATGAGGATCACCAGCTTAACCAATCACCTGCCGCTCAACAAATGATTCTTGATAAGGTCGAGAAAAATAAGGCTGCTCTCTTGCTAGGTTTAACCTATTTGAATCGTTATTACGGTGTTAAGTTTGATGATGTCAATATCAAAGAAATCATGCTCTTCAAGCCAGACTTCTATGGTAAAAATGTGGATGTCCTTGACCGTTTGATTGAGATTGGCTCTAAGGAAAATAATATCAGTGGATCAAGAACATATGATGCTTTTGGTGAAGTTCTAGCGAAATATACTAAATCTGGAGATTTAAATGGTTTCCTAAACTATAATAGAGAATTGTTCACTAATATCGACAATATGAATGATTGGTTCATCGATGCCACTAAGGACAAGGTCTATGTTGTAGAGAAAGCTTCGCAAAATGAAGGTGTCGGTGAGCACAAGTATCGTGCTTACGATAACTTAACACGTGGCCTACACAGAAAAATGATTCTGCCATTATTGAATCTTGATAAAACAGAGATGTTCTTGATTTCAACCTATGACACCATGTCATATGGAACAGCTAACAAGTACAATACGACTCTTGAGAAACTGAAACCTGAGATTGATCTAGCTGCCCAACGTCAAATCAACTACCTTGATTTCTGGCATAGATTGGCTACAGACAAAGTTAAAAACAGATTGTTCAAAGATATTGTCAATCCTGTCTGGGAAGGTTTCTATGTCTGGGGTCATGGTTGGCCAGGTTGGCCAGAGCGCTACGGTCAATTTAAAGACAGTACAGAAGTCTATGCGCCAATCCGTGAAATCTATGGTCCAGTTGGTGAGTACTATGGAGACAACGGAGCTATGGCCGGTGCCTATGCTGCTATCTATGACAATGCCTTTGATAATCGTGCCAAAGTTACTTTCGTCATGTCTAACATGATTAGTGAGTACGGTGCTTCGGCCTTTACGCATGAAACGACCCACATCAATGACCGTATTGCTTACTTTGGAGATTATGGTCGTCGTGAAGGAACAGACGTTGAAGCATATGCCCAAGGTCTTCTTCAATCACCAGCTACTCAAGGTCATCAAGGTGAATACGGCGCCTTAGGACTTAACATGGCCTTTGAAAGAGAAAACGACGGTAATCAGTGGTATAACACTAATCCAAACAAGTTGAACTCACGTGAAGCCATCGACCGTTACATGAAGGGCTACAACGATACCCTCATGCTTCTTGACTCACTTGAAGGGGAAGCGGTCCTCAGTCAAGGAAATCAAGAGCTCAATAACGCATGGTTCAAGAAGGTAGATAAACAGCTACGAGGTAACAGTAAAAATCAATACGACAAGGTTCGTGCTCTAAGTGATAGTGAAAAGGCTATTAACTTGACCTCTATTGATGACCTTGTGGACAATAACTTCATGACCAATCGTGGTCCAGGAAATGGTGTCTATAAACCAGATGATTTCTCTTCTGCTTATGTCAATGTTCCTATGATGTCTGCCATCTATGGAGGAAATACCAGCGAGGGTTCTCCTGGTGCCATGTCCTTCAAGCATAAT
>ULYD01021249.1_pt1 | contig 14158 bp, 9 predicted proteins | sample 1961831 | NCBI WGS metagenome assembly ULYD01 (sample SAMEA4835854, study PRJEB28245) | human gut metagenome | biome: gut microbiome; material: fecal sample | place: Denmark | collected 2008 | reverse complement strand
CCCGGTTCGTCTGTGTCTGTACAAGAAATTAAAGCCATTCCGGTCATTGCCATTGCCAAGAGGCCGGACAAAAGATAATTCTTCTTCATTTGTTCTTCTTATTAATTACACCTATTAAAACCATTATATTTATTAATCACCAAAATGTACACGTACCTTGCCATAGAACGCACGCCCGGCTTTCTGAAGACTGAAATTGTCGTACAAATCCTCGTTCGTGAAGTTGCGGCATTCAAACGAGATATTATAGCGGCCATTCTTCAGACTATAGCTCAATGTCAGGTTATGGGAGAACTGGTCGGGTACCATGAAATCCTTGTTCTTGCTACCGATGGCCTGCGAATAGTAGGAGAAGCTGTGCATGTACTGGTTGTCGTAAGTCACGGACAGCATATTCCCTTTCTTCCAGAGGTCGCGCCAATAGAAGTTTACGTCAAAATCAGCAAACTGATAGGGCACATTGGGAATGCGTGCCTTGTAACCGAGATTTTCCACAGAGTTGCCGGTACTGCCGATTTGCATCTTCTCATTGTCACGCACATTCATCTGCGTGAAGTTGCCGCCCACACTCAGCCAGCGTCCGAAGCCATAGCGTGCCGATACATTGTATCCCTTCGTCAGCACCTTGCCGTAGTTGGTATAAGTGGCCCCTTCTTTTCCTCCGCTCAAGTCCTGGATATTGCGCTGGATATAATCCTTCGTATTGCGGTATACCACACCGCCTTCCACGTAGACAGAATGTTTTCCAAAACTCCGGGAATAACTCAGGTTCAAGTTGATGTTGTCACTTTTCTCGGGACGGATGCCGATGTCTCCACTCTCCAGGTCTTCGTCACCAAACATCTCTTCGATAGTGGGCAGGCGGTAAGCTTTTTCATAAGAGAGCTTCGCCTGCAAGCCGGGCAGGATGAAGTAGGTTCCGGCAGCACCATATCCCCAAGAGTCTACCGTACGGCTGGTGCGTACATAATTACTACCGGTATCATCCTCGGCCATAGGTCCTGCCACATACTGGCGGTAGTATTTGCCGAATGCCGAGAAGTTCCACTTTTCGGAAGGCATCAGGCGGTATGACAAACCGGAGATATTCTTGCGGGTCTGCTTGGCAATGGCATCCGTCTGTTCTTCCACCGCCAACAGTGAAGTATTATCACGCTGGAATGCACTCAACACATGATTGAAAGTCAGCATGTGGACTCTGGCAATGCGGTAATTCAAGGTCAATGTACCGTTCCAATTGTCATTATCGGCACGGGAATACTGGCGGGACTGTTCGCCGGGACTGTTCAGCGGATGTTTCTCACCAAGCCAGTTGTATTCATAGCGGGCAGTATCCACATTCGTAGTGGCATTGCGATTGTAGTTGGCTGTCAACACCATATCCAGCCCCTTGATTATCAAGTTGCGTTTGCTGTATTCCATCGAAGGCATCAGTGAATGGCCGAAGCGGTGCTTTTCTCCGAAGACTGTCTTCTGGCGTACACCGGTCTGTATGTCCTTGTACATGTGCGAATAGGTGAAACCGAACATCAGCCGGTCTGCCCAACTTTTGTCCACAATACCCGCTTTGGCCACAATGGCTTCGTTGTGGTAAGTATCATTGAAACGCTTCACGCGCACCTTCTCACTTTCGTTGAAACTGCCCGTCTCAAAATCCTTTACCGGCGCATCTACATGATAATCGTTGTCCGAGTAGTTTTGAAAGGCATTGATTTCATAGCTGAAACCGTTCTTGAAAGTCTGTCCGAAGTTAACGTATGAGCGGTGGGTATTGAACGAGCCGTAAGAATAAGAAGCATCCAGGAAACCAGTTCCGGCTTTCTTGTTGGTAACAATATTGATGACACCGCCAATGGCATCCGTACCGAAGCCCACGGGAACTACACCCTTATATACCTCTATACGGTCGGCAAAGCTCACCGGAATATTGTTCAGGCTGAAGGAGCTTCCCACACCTTCCTGCGGCACACCGTCAATGAACACCTTGACGTGCTTTCCGCTAAAACCGTCCAGCATCAACTGCATATCCGAACCTACCCCACCCGACTCACGGAGTTTCATGCCCGGAGCCTTGGTCAAGGCATCGCTCAGATTCTTCGTGGTGTTCTGGAGTTCCTTTGTATCGACTGCCACAGCATTGAATGCCGACCTCTTCACCCGGCTTACTCCGGTAGAAACGATAGTCACCTCGTCCAGCTGTTGCGTTTCGGGAGCGATGGTTATGTTCAGCTTCATCCGCTCATCATTGACCAGTTTCACCTTTTTCTCCACCTTTGTATAACCTACGGCAGACACCACCAGCGTATAGTCGCCGGCAGGCGCCTTGATGTGATAGAGGCCTTCCTGATTCGTGGTTCCTCCATAACTCGTCCCTTTCAGATAAACAGTCGCAAAATCCACCGTTTCTTTTTCCGTAGAAATGATTCTACCCGAAATCATCCCTCCTCTCCTCTGCGCATGTACAGACAGAGAAGCCAACAGAAGGAAAAACAGCAGCGAGAATTTAAGTGTATATGCTTTCAATTTTATAATAATTATAATGTTGTTAGTAAACCGGTGCAAAGGTCATTATTAACAGCCAGCTGTGCAATCACTTATTGTAGGTAATTATATGGAGTGGATTTATCGTATATATCATATTACGCAATCACCATTGATGGGTATTATCAATAATAAATCTAAAAAAAGAGGAGCCGGGAAATGAAAAACCCCTATTTATAGGTATTGCCCAATATGCCTTTTTGTACGACCTTTGCTGCAAATTAAAACAAGACAACGGACAATAAATTATTAAAGTTTAAGTATGAAAATTGAAAAGATTGTAGCCCGTGAAATCCTTGATTCACGCGGCAATCCCACAGTAGAAGTGGACGTTATTCTGGAATGTGGTGTTATGGGACGCGCAGCAGTGCCTTCCGGTGCTTCTACCGGCGAGCACGAAGCGCTGGAACTTCGCGATGGCGACAAGCAACGCTACGGTGGTAAAGGTACACTAAAAGCAGTAGAAAACGTCAACAAGATAATCGCACCGGCACTGATTGGCTGGTCGTCACTGGAACAGCGTACCATCGACCACAAGATGCTTGAGTTGGACGGCACGCCTACCAAATCCAAGCTGGGTGCCAACGCCATTCTGGGTGTCTCACTGGCAGTAGCCAAAGCCGCCGCCAATTATCTCGATATACCTTTATACAGATATATCGGTGGAGTAAATACCTACGTAATGCCGGTCCCGATGATGAATATCATCAATGGAGGTTCACACAGCGACGCTCCTATCGCTTTCCAAGAATTTATGATTCGGCCGGTAGGCGCCTCTTCCTTCCGTGAAGGCCTGCGCATGGGAGCCGAAGTATTCCACGCCTTGAAAAAAGTGTTGCACGACCGCGGCCTCAGCACTGCTGTAGGCGACGAAGGCGGTTTTGCACCGGCACTGGCAGGAACAGAAGATGCGCTGGACTCCATCATGAGCGCCATCAAGGCTGCCGGCTACGAACCGGGCAAGGATGTGAAAATCGGTATGGACTGTGCCTCATCCGAGTTCTTTAAGAACGGTATCTATGACTACTCCATCTTTGAAGGCGAAAATGGTAAAAAACGTACTGCCGACGAACAAATAGCTTACTTGGAAGATTTGATTAATAACTACCCGATTGACTCCATCGAGGATGGCATGAGCGAAAACGACTGGGAAGGCTGGAAGAAGTTGACCGAACGCATCGGCAACCGTTGCCAGCTGGTTGGCGACGACCTGTTCGTGACTAACGTGGAATTCCTTGAAAAAGGTATTGCCATGGGCTGCGCCAATTCCATCCTTATCAAAGTCAATCAAATCGGTTCACTCAGTGAAACGCTGGATGCTATCGAAATGGCACACCGCCACGGTTATACCACAGTGACTTCTCACCGTTCCGGCGAAACCGAGGACGCCACCATTGCAGACATTGCCGTTGCCACCAACAGCGGACAAATCAAGACCGGTTCTCTGAGCCGCTCCGACCGCATGGCGAAGTACAACCAACTATTGCGCATCGAAGAAGAACTGGGTAACCTTGCTGTCTATGGCTACAAAAGAATAAAATAACCCTTTGTAGTGAATAAGTCATAAAGAGGGAATAGCGTCTTTGGGAAAAGGCGCTATTTTTATTAAAGAATCGTCTATATCTTTGCAAAAGTCATCCCCTACTATCCTCTATAGGAAAGATTCTTTCCAAGATGGTAGCAGGTTAATGTTTCATTGACTAAAGACTATTCGTCCGACAGTCGTTACATTATCGTCCGACATATGTTTAATTATCGTCCGATAGCTGTTGGACGATAATTAAACATATGTCGGACGAATAGTTTTTAGTAAGCAAGAATATAAAATATAGCGGCGCAACAATCATTTGCTCCCAAAGCCTCCCTTTATTATTTACGGAGGCCTTCAAAAACAGTCCTCATTCACGGTTCATCAAACGATGCTCTGCCATCTGCTCGAACTTCGTGCCGGGACGTCCGTAATTGGCATACGGATAAATGGAGATGCCTCCGCGCGGGGTGAAGATACCCGTCACCTCAATATACTTAGGGTTCATCAAATGAATGAGGTCTTTCATTATGATGTTCACGCAATCCTCGTGGAAAGCACCATGATTGCGGAAGCTGAACAAGTAGAGTTTCAAACTCTTGCTCTCTACCATCTTGACATCGGGGATATAGCAAATACGGATTTCTGCAAAGTCCGGTTGCCCCGTGATGGGACAGAGGCTGGTGAATTCGGGGCAGTTGAAACGCACCCAGTAGTCATTGCCGGGATGCTTGTTATCAAATGCCTCCAATACTTCGGGGGCATAGTTCTGACGGTATTCTGTCTTTCTCCCCAAAAGGGAAAGTTGGTCTTTCAATTCTGTCATAGCCATATATTTTTAGTGATACAAGTGTGCCTCATTTAGTAGAAGCCAAAAACTTTTCCAATCCTTCTCTGCGCAACGTGCATGCCGGGCAGTGTCCACAACCATCTCCCGGGATACCGTTATAACAAGTCAGCGTTTCGTGACGTATAAGTTCGAGCACTCCAAGCTCGTCTGCCAGCGCCCAGGTCTCCGCTTTGTCAATCCACATCAGTGGTGTGTGCAGTACGAATTGCTCGTCCATAGCCAGGTTCAGCGTCACGTTAAGCGACTTGATGAAAGCATCCCGGCAATCGGGATAACCGCTGAAATCGGTCTGCGACACCCCCGTCACAATATGATTAATCCCCCGCTCGCGGGCGTAAACGGCGGCTATACTCAGGAAAAACAGATTGCGTCCCGGCACAAAAGTATTCGGAAAGCTGTCTGCCGGCTTCTCCTGGTCCATCTCCATGCCGGCATCTGTCAATGAGTTATGTCCCAGCCGGCCGATAAAGGAAACATCCATTACTTCGAACTCCACACCTGCCTTACGGGCAATGGCCCTCGCCAAGTCCACTTCCTTCTGATGTTTCTGTCCATACAGAAAACTCAGCGCATACACTTTCTTAAATTCACGTTTTGCCCAAAAGAGGCAAGTGGTCGAGTCCTGCCCGCCACTGAATACCACCAAAGCAGTGTCCCTATTCATCTTGTTAAAAGCCTCTCTGTTTCCCTCCCCCGTAGGGAGGGAAACAGAGAGGGCATTGCTAATTATTTGTTTGACATAATAACTGATTTCCCCTCACTACGGGTAAGGGGCTTTAAATATCGCCTATTTTCCATACTTTATAGGAGATGCCTTCATCATAGACATCACTACCGTCTATCCGCTTAATAGCTTTTACCACACGGATAGTCACAGGCAGTATCAATACCTCGTACATGGACTTCAGCAGAATCTGGATACACATCATCACCAGCAACTCCCGCCATGCAATGATTCCTCCGAACGCCACCGGAAAGAAAATCAACGAGTCTGCCGTCTCACCAACCACCGTCGACCAAATGGCACGTGCGGAGAAATTACGCCCGTTGCTTGCCAGTTTCATGCGGCTCATTACGTAGGCATTCAGAAAAGAGCCCACCAAGAATGCCGTCAGACTGGCTATGACAATACGGGGCGCCATTCCAAAAACGAAATTGAAATGCGCGGCACCATCCCAGAAAGGGGCGGCAGGCAACGCCACGGCTATCAGTCCCAGCATTACCACAAAAAAGTTCATGGCAAAACCGCTCCAGATAATCAGGCGGGCTTTACGAAAGCCCCAAACCTCGGCTATGCAATCGTTGATAATATAAGAAATCGGGAAGACCAGCAATCCGGCTGTTACGGTAATACCAAAAACCTGGATAACTTTAGTCTCAAGAAGATTGGCTGCAATCAAGCATACATTGAACAGAATGCCCAGCAACATAAAAGGTACAGATACTTTTTGTTTCATACTCCTGTTTTTTACGTGGTGTTCTAGAATACACGACCGCTATTCACGGCATCATACATTTTAAATCCGGTTGCAAAGGTACAACAAGTTTTGCAAATGAACAAACAACATATATTTTAACTAAATCCCAAGCAAGACAAAGCTCCTTTTTTTTATTCGAAGTAATTACAGACAGTGCATATTTAGTTAACGAGACTTAAATAATATTTCCAAAACCAAGAATATTATTTACAATAGTTTTAAAAAACATAAACCAATAGCATAAAAATCAATATATTAACTGATTTTAGCACAAAATCAAAAACATGCAACCAAGTTTGCTCTCAAACAAGATTTCATTCACGCAAATTTCTTAAGCAAATAAAATAATGGACAACATATTTTAATACATACGATTCTATATTTTAAATAATGAAAATTAGGATTATATTTGATAACAACAATCCGGAAGCTCTGGAAAGCACATTGATATTAACCAAGAATATACCATATTATATATAGTAACCTTAGAAAAACAATGAATGCCTATGATTTACCCGAAAGCCCCAAGACACTATTAGTGTCATCTTCTATTCAACCTATTTATTTTGAGATCCATTAGCTTAAACAAAAAACATCTATTATGAATGAAAATCGTAAACGAGGAACATCGAACAACAAAATCCTCACAGCAATTGCCATCGCCTCCCTATTTATAGGAAGCAGCAAAATCATGGCAATAGAGACCTACTCGGAAAATTCATTCGGAGTGACAGAACAGATGCAGGCACAAACAGCCCGCGGTATTGTTGTCGACCAGAATGGAGAGCCTATCATCGGAGCAAGTATCTTGGAAAAAGGTACTACCAATGGAGTTACCACCGACTTATACGGTAAATTCTCGCTAAACGTAAAAAGAGGTGCCACCCTGGTCATTTCCTACATCGGTTATAAGACGCAGGAAGCCAAAGCAGATGCCAACATGAAAATCACCCTTACAGAAGATTCCGAACTACTGGATGAAGTAGTTGTTGTCGGTTACGGTGTACAGAAAAAGAAACTTGTCACCGGCGCCACTGTACAAGTGAAAGGAGAAGACATAGCCAAGCTGAACACTGTGGATGCCCTGGGCGCTTTGCAGAGCCAGTCACCGGGTGTCAACATCACGCAAAACAACGGCTTCCTGGGTTCGGGCTTTAAGGTGAATATCCGCGGTATCGGTACTACCGGAACCTTCTCCCCGCTTTATGTGGTAGATGGAGTTGCCAACGGTAGCATCGACGGGCTGAACCCGAGTGACATTGAATCTTTGGACGTCTTGAAGGATGCCGCTTCCGCCGCCATCTATGGTGCGCGTGCTGCCAACGGCGTTATCCTGATTACCACCAAACGAGGTAAAACCGGCGTTGCCGAAGTCAGTTACGATGGCTATGTCGGTGTGCAGAACCTCTACAAAATCCCTACTATCCTCAATGCCCAAGAGTACATGATGATGCAGGATGAAGGCCGTGTAATGGACGGATTGAGTCCGTACAACTGGGCGACCTATATTCCGGAAAGGGATTTGCAGGCCATACAGAACGGAACATGGGAAGGGACAAACTGGTTGAAGGAAGTGCTGAATGAAGATGCATTGGTACAGAACCACGCAGTCAACATCACCGGAGGAACAGACCGTTCCAGATATGCCATAGGTATTTCATACACCAACCAAGAAGCCACCATGGGAGTTCCCGGCGAATTTCCAGAAATGAACCGCTACAACTTCCGCGTCAACTCGGACCACGTAGTCATGAAAAAAGGCAATCTTGACTTCCTGAAAGTAGGCGAAACCATCAACTACAAATATTCGCAAACGCAAGGTTCATTCGGAACCGGCGGCATTTATTGGAACGGAGTGCACAATATGCTCATCATGAGCCCGTTGATGCACCCTTACAATTCAGACGGGGGCTACTACCTCTATGCAGACCAGGAAAAGGATAACTACAAATGGGATATCTCCAACGGAGCCAATAAAAACCCGATAGCTTATCTGGACTACTATATGAACCAGAACCTAAGCAAGTCCCATTACATGCAGAGCAGCTTCTATGCAGAACTGCAACCCATCAAGAACCTGCGTATCAAGAGCCAGTTCGGTTACATCATGGGAGCCTCCAGTTATCGTTCCTATTTGCCGAGATTCGATTATCTGAGTGCGTCACTCAACAACGCAGAAGACAAGGTTACCCAATCCATGTCTATGTATAACCGTTGGTCATGGGACAATACAGCCAACTACATCTTCAATATCGATGACCACAACATCGACGTCCTGGTAGGTCAGAGTATTGAAAAATGGGGTATGGGAGAAGAAATGAGCGGTTCAGCCATAGGCTCAAACTTCTATGATTTCAAGCACGCTTATTTGTCCAATGTTCCATTGACCGCCAACAGTGTGTCCTCCTTGACTGGCAAGCCTAACGGGGAAGGTTCCATCGCCTCCTTCTTCGGACGTGTCAACTACAACTATCAGGAGAAATACATGGCTTCTGTCATCATGCGTGCGGACGGTTCCTCCACTTTTGCCCGCGGACACCGCTGGGGATACTTCCCTTCAGTATCCGCAGGATGGGTTATCAGCAACGAGTCCTTCATGTCAGGAATCAAATGGCTGGACTTCTTAAAGCTACGCGCTTCCTGGGGGCAAAACGGTAACTGTAATGTATCTACTTTCCAATATCTTTCACTGATAACTTCCAACAACGGATATGGCGGTTATACGTTCGGCGACTCCATGGACCTCATCAGTACCGGTTCATACGCCTACCGACTGACCAACCCGGACCTTACCTGGGAAACACAGGAGCAATTGAATTTCGGTATCGATGCACGCTTCTTGAACAACCGCCTGGGCTTTGAATTCGACTGGTATAACAAAAATACCAGAGACTGGCTGGTTACGGCTCCGGTACTCTCTTCCTTCGGTGCCAATGCAGTGTCCGTCAATGGCGGTAATGTAAAAAACACGGGTATTGAAGTAGGACTCCACTGGAACGACAACATCGGAAAGGATTTCCAATATGGAGCCAACCTGACCCTTGCTCACAACAAGAATGAAGTGACCAAGATTGCCAACAAAGACGGAATCATCCACGGTAGCGGCAGCGTTCTGTGGGAAGGAGCCGAAGAGTGCTTCCGTGCTGAAGTAGGCAAACCCATCGGCTACTTCTACGGCTACAAGAGTAACGGCATATTCCAGAACCAGGAACAGATAGACAACTACAAAGGTCCGAAACTGAACGGCGACAAGACACAGCCGGGTGACGTAATCTGGGCAGACACCGACAATAGCGGTACGCTCGATGCCAATGACCGTACTATGATAGGTAACCCGAATCCCGACCTGACAATGGGACTTTCCCTGAATGCCAGCTGGAAGGCCATTGACTTCTCAATCACTACTTACGGCGCATTCGGCCAGCAGATTCTGAAGTGTTATCGTGACTTCTCCTCCTCACCCTTGAATAACTATACAGCAGAGATATTCCAACGCTGGCACGGCGAAGGTACGTCCAACAAGTTCCCGAGACTGTCCAGCGCTTCCAGCTCCAACTGGAACAGAGTATCAGACATTTATATCGAAGATGGAGACTATCTTAAGATAAAGAACATCACTGTGGGATTCGACTTCAAGAAAGCATTCAAGAAGTTACCGGTACAACAGCTGCGCCTGTATCTGACCGCACAGAACCTCTTTACCTTCACCGGCTATTCCGGTATGGATCCGGAAATCGGTTACGGTGGCGACGATTATGGTTGGGCATCAGGCATCGACCTGGGCTACTACCCCAGTGCACGTACCTATATGATAGGCTTAAATGTAAAATTCTAATTAACCGAAGAAATTATGAAAAAGATATTATTCATAGCATCAGCAATACTGATTCTTCTTTCAGGATGCGAAAACTTCCTCGATTCGGAACTTTTGACCGAAAAGACAACCGCCAACTTCCCGGAGACAGAAAAGGATGCCCAAGAGATGGTGACGGCCATATACGCCCATCTGTTGTTTGAAAGTCCTGAAACCTCTTCCCAGTATTACATTGCCCAGTTGGCAGGTGACGACTGTCTGGGAGGCAACCTCTCCTACTCCAACAACTGTGCCACCAACTTCCTTATGTACAGTGGCAATCTGAATACATTTGCCGGCATCTGGGACCGTTGCTACACCCTTATCAACCGTGCCAACAATGCCATCAACACAATGGAGAATGTGAAATCATGGTCCAGCGAGAGCGAACGTAACCGACTTTTCGGTGAGTCCTACTTCCTGCGTGCCATGGCTTATTATGAGCTGGCACAAGTCTTTGGCGGAGTTCCTTTACGCACCACACTGGAAAGTACCAACCTGCCGCGTGCATCCGTAGACGAAATCTACACCCAGATTGCAGCCGACTTGAAAAACGCTATCGAAATGATGCCGGCAAAGATTTATCCGAAAGGCTCAGACATGACCGGACACGCTACAAAATATGCTGCCGAAGCCATGATGGCACGTGTATTCCTTTTCTATACCGGACGCTACGAAAAAAACGAACTCCCCAACGGAACTACCAAAGAGGAGGTCATCTCTTGGATAGATGACTGTGTAAACAACTCCGGTCATAAACTGGTGTCCGACCAACGCAACATCTGGGCCTACACCAACGATGCTACCGAAGACAATACCGAAGGGTTCCGTTACCAATACGTTATCAACCATAACCTGAAATGGGAAGGAAACAGTTCCGACGAAACTTTATTCGCCAACAAACATAACCTGAAATCCGACTGGACCTATACCTGGTTCTCCAACACATGCGCGCAATTCTATTCACCGTCTGCCGACAACTATTCCAACAAAGACAGTTATCCCTTCGGCACCGGTTGGGGAGCTGGCCCCGTATCTCCGGCTATGGTCAACGAATGGAAAGACTGGGCCGCCAAGCAGACCTATACGGACGGTTATAAGGAGGATCCCCGTCTGACCGGTTCCATATGGTCGTACAAAGCACTTGATCCGAATGTTGCCGGCAATGTGCTGATGGACTGCACCATGGACGAGGGTGAACCGGAATATACCGTATCCTATCGTTACTATGAACAAACCGGCTATTTCCAGAAAAAATACATCAATATCAATTCCTACAATGAAGGCAAAATCGAACCTTTCGGCAAGCAGATGTTCCCCGGAATATCTTCGCAGACATCCCAACAGCTACTCCAAATTGCCGACTTGATTCATATCCGTTTTGCCGACGTTCTGCTCATGCAGTCCGAGCTGAAACAAGACGCTACGGGTCTGAACAAGGTACGTGCCCGCTCCCACTTGGCTCCGGTGGCCTACTCCCTGGAAGCCATCAAGCAGGAACGCCGCTGGGAACTTGCATTCGAGTCCATCCGCTGGTGGGATATCCTTCGCTGGTCGGGTCCTTCGCTTGAGGAAGCCGGTGACATACTCAACAAACAGACCGGGTTCAATATAATAAATGCCGCTACGGTGGTACCGATGGTCAAATTCGACTATAAGAAACGCCTACAAGCAACCCAAGGCTACTGGCCCATTCCGCAAGACGAAATCGACATCTCCAATGGAGTCCTTGAGCAGAATCCAGGCTGGGATGCATCTGCCCAGTTCTCGGATTGGAACAATATGTAAGAGTATTAACCTATAAATAAAGACAATATGAAAGTAACAAAAATATTGATAGCAATGCTTGCTTCAGCCTTCATCGTTACTGCATGCGATCCTATCGAAGACGAAGACTTGCGAGACAAATATGTGACTGATGCCGGTACACCCATAACCAAGGAGGCATTACAAGCCGCCATATCCATTACCCAACCCTTCCCCAACCAAGACGGAGTAGTGGAAGGCGACCAGTATATCGCCCTGAAAAACTCCCGCCCGGACATTGGCGGTTCATGGCACATAGAATGGGGGGGCGAAGGAAGTAAACAAAGTAAGACTCTGGTCACGGACAACGCTACGGTCATCATGGAGTCCAATGCGGACTATTCCATCTACTATATGGGCATTTCCGCCAATCAGATTATCAAGACAGAGCCGGTTGTAGTGACTGTGACCAATGTATTCGACGATTGGTCCACTTACTTCACCGGTGCAACCGACAAGAGTGACAAATCTGCCAAGAAGACCTGGAAATTCCGTGAAGTCAGCTGGGGTTCCGTCTGCAATATGGGGGCTCATGGAGGCTGGAAATATACCAGTGCAGGCTATACTCCCGAATCAAATTTTGCCTGGTGGGCCAATGTCACTGCCGCCGAAGCGGGAGACCAGTCCATGGTATTCGAATTCGACGGAAACAAGATGAAAACCTATGATGCCAGCGGAAACCTGAAGGCAGAAGGTACTTTCTCCTTCACACACGAAAAACCGGAAGACGGAGTACTGGGTGAACTGATAACAAGTATCCCCACCATCGGAGGAAATTATGACGACAACGGACAAAGCGTAGGCAGCAACAAATTCTGGCTGCTGACACTGGATGAGAACTATATCACAATCTATCATCCCGGCAAGTATAGCGGTGGTGTGGATTGGGACGACAGCGGCTGGTATGCTTATTTCAAGACTGAAGCAGAAACCGATTCTGAATAATATGCACTCTCTATGAAAAGGAAACTGCTATTTATAATAGCTACTGTCTTTCTAGTAGCCGCATGTCACAATGACGACTACATGCCCGGACTGCCAGCTCCGGGAAATGAAGACAACGAGACCGAAATGGCCGAGCAGGTTGCAGGCCGGGTTGCATTGGGCTACGTCACTTATTATGGCACATCCATACCCGATGCCAAATACCTGACCCACATAAACTACGCTTTTGCAGAATTATATGTTAAAAACGGAATTTATGAAAAGTTTGGCCTGCAAGGTGATAAATCCCGTTTTGATAAGGTAAAGAAAATAAAGAGCCAGTATCCACATGTGAAGATATTACTCTCTTTTACCAATAGCGTTTCCAATACTGACAATTCCCAGGACGGAGGTTTCTCCGCCCTGGCGAAGAGTCCGGAAATGCGCAAGCAATTCGCACAAGACTGCAAAGCCTTTGTTTCGAGTGAGGGCATAGACGGTATTGACATTGACTGGGAATTTCCCGGTATGACCTTCGGCAGCAATGCCTATGACGAGTTGGTAGATGTGGAAAACTTCACCCTATTGATGAAAGACCTGCGTGCAGCGTTGGGGCAGTCCACCCTATTGACCTATGCAGGTTATTGCATGGACAAGCGTCCCCAAGGCGAAGGCTATAAATATATTGATGTAAAGGCCGTAGACCCGTATGTAGATTTCGTCAATATCATGGCCTATGATCTGGTTGATGCCCCCCAGCATCAATCAGCATTGAACAAGCCAAGTAATTACTGGGACTGCCAGCGTTCCGTAGACGAATACCTGAATGCAGGGGTATCTGCCGACAAATTAGTGTTGGGAATTCCGTTCTACGGAAGAGCCGATTTCAATGCCGGCGGCAGCATCAATTATCGGGATATTCTCAACCTGAGTAAGGATGACGGCTATGTCATCGAAAATTGGGATACAGAAGGCAATGTCCCCTATGTCACCAAAAACGGCAGTTTCTACTGTGGTTACGACAATCCCCGCAGTATTGCCGCAAAAGGTGAATGGATATTAAAAAATGGCATGAAAGGCATGATGTTCTGGGATTATGAAGGTGACGACACCATGGGAACCCTACGCAAAGCGCTATGGAATGCCGTCATGAAAAAATAAGTAACTTAACACACATC
>ULYD01061577.1_pt1 | contig 14214 bp, 8 predicted proteins | sample 1961831 | NCBI WGS metagenome assembly ULYD01 (sample SAMEA4835854, study PRJEB28245) | human gut metagenome | biome: gut microbiome; material: fecal sample | place: Denmark | collected 2008 | reverse complement strand
ACCGTCTATCTCAAAGAGGGGAAGGTCCGCCTGACCGAGCGGGTGACGGGGCGGCAGAACCGGTACCTCATGGCGCCCGACGAGATGCTGGCCGTCGACCGGAACGCCCGCACGTGCCGTGCCGTGCGGCCGGCCGGGAAGTCGGCTCCCGAAGCATGGCTGCACAACAACTATGCCTTCACGAACGCGCCGTTGGAGGATGTCGTGGAGTTCCTCGAACGGCATTATGCCGTCGAGATCGAGGTGGCCGACGCGCGCATTCTCCAATACAGCTACACGATGGAGTTCTACAACGAGACGATCGACGAGGTGCTTTCGGTGATGTCGCAGATCACGCCGATCCGCTATTCGCGTGTCAACGACCGGATTACCGTCCGAGCTGCCCGATGATTTATACCCGACTGAACAGATAACCTAACTTTATCATTATGAATCTATTTAGACTTCCTTGCGGAATTCCGTGGGGAGGGGCGAGACGGCTCGTGCTTACGCTGGCCTGTCTGTTCGCCCTCTCCGGTCTCTCCGCGCAGAACGTGACGCTCCGCTTCGAGCGGGCGAAGCTGAAAACCGTGATGGACGAAATCACGAGGCAGTGCGACCTGAGTTTCGCGTACAGCCGCGAAGTGGTCGATGCCGACCGGATCGTCAGTATCGATCTGAAAGACGCGCCGATCGATGCGGCGTTGCAGAGCCTTTTCCCGTCGGGGAACGGGATCGACTATGCGATCAAGAACCGCAAAATCCTGCTTTCGGCCGGTAAACAGTCCTTGCATGTCGACACTGTTGTCTCGGGACGGGTGGCCGACGACCAGAACCGCCCGCTCGTGGGGGCGACCGTGGTCGTGGCGGGCACTTCGCAGGGTACGACGACCGATCTCGACGGGAATTTCTCGCTGCGCGTAAATGCTGTTGATCCCGTCCTGAAAGTCGATTATCTGGGCTACGAACCGCAGGAGTTGCGGGTTTCGCCGTCGCAGACGACCTTCGACATCCGGCTCGCGCTTTCATCGAAGGCGATCGATGACGTGGTGGTCGTGGGCTACGGCACGGTCAAGCGGCGCGATCTGGTGGGTGCGGTCGATCAGGTCGACCGGAAGGTCATCGAAGACCGTTCGACCGGAACGCTGGCCCGTGCCTTGCAGGGGCAGTTACCGGGCCTGAACATCACCTTCACCGACAGCAAACCCACGCGCGGGGCGTCGGTCAACGTCCGCGGATCGGGTTCGATCGGTGCGGGCGGTTCGACGCTCGTCCTGATCGACGGTGTGGAGGGCAGCATCAATGCGATCAACCCGCAGGACGTGGAGTCGGTCTCGGTGCTCAAAGACGCTTCGTCGTCGGCGGTGTACGGTGCACGCGGTGCTTTCGGCGTCGTGCTGATTACGACCAAGAGCGCCAAGAAAGGGACGCCCGTCATCAATTACAACGGTTCGGTGACGATCAACCGCCGCACGGTGACGCCCGATGTGGTGACCGACGGTCTGACGTGGATCAACTGGTGGAAGGATTGCTACAACGGTTATTACAACGGTTCGAAGGCGCTCCTGAACCATGTCGATTCGACGATTCCCTATACCGAGACGATCTATCAGGAATTGATCCGCCGTTCGCAGGACCCTTCGCTGGCGCGCACGACGGCGCTTTCGGGGCACGACCAGTTCGGGTGGGCCTATTACGACTCGACCGACTGGCATTCGCTCTTCTACAAGGACTACAACTGGTCGACCGAGCACAACCTCTCGATTTCGGGCGGCGGCGACCAGGCCGACTACTATATTTCGGGCCGTTTCTACGATATGGACGGCATCTACAAGGTGGGCAACGACAGCTACAAGAAGTACGACGTGCGCGCCAAGGGAACGCTTAAAGTGCGTCCGTGGCTGCGTCTGACCAACAACATGTCGGTCTCGGTGATCGACGCCTACGAACCCAAGCACCAGAAGAACAACTCGCAGATCCCGCGTCTGATCAACCACACGGCTATGCCGCTTTCGCCGGTGAAGAACCCCGACGGTACGTGGACGGCCGCGGCAGCCAAATCGGGCTATGCCGCCTTCTCGGAGGGGACTTCGTGGCGCACGAACGACTATGTCTACCTGCGCAACAAGTTCGACGTGAACATCGATCTGGTGAAGGACGTGCTGACCGCTTCGGTCGACTACTCCTACAACTACACCAACCGCAAGCGCATGGACGCCCAGACGGTGATCGAATACTCGAAAAAGCCGGGCGAGATTCTCTACGAGTCGGAGGCTGCGGGCTCCAATCTCCAAAGCGTCGAATACCAGACGCGCTACCAGTCGGCCAACGCCTACCTGAACTGGTCGCCCAAGCTGGGCGACGACCACACGTTCAAGGCGCTCGCAGGCTGGAATATCGAGAAACAGAAATACGAGACGCTGACGATCAAACGCGAAGGGTTCGTCACCGCTTCCAAACCGTCGTTCGGACTGATGAACGGTACGACGACCGACCCGACCGTCGGCGGATACATCTGGTCTTACGTGGGCGCTTTCTTTCGGCTCAATTACGGTTACAAGGGCAAGTACCTGGCCGAGGTGAGCGGTCGCTACGACGGTTCGTCGAAGTTCCCGACCAACTCCAAATGGGGATTCTTCCCCTCGGCATCGGTGGCGTGGCGCGTGTCGGAGGAGCCGTGGATGAAATGGTCGGAGGAGTGGCTCGACAACTTCAAGATCCGCCTTTCGGCCGGTTCGATGGGCAACGGCAACGTCGATCCCTACTCCTACACGTCGGAGATGACCGTGGCTACCGCTTCGGACATCGTGCTCGGCGGAGGGCTGCCCTCCTATACGACGGTGGGCAGTACGGTGCCCGTGTCGCTGACGTGGGAGAAGTCGACGACCTACGACCTGGGACTCGACCTCGATTTCCTGAACAACCGTCTCTCGTTCAGCGGCGACTACTACCGCCGCTACACCACCGACATGTACACGCCCAGCATTTCGCTGCCGTCGGTCTACGGCACCACGTCGCCCAAGGGCAACAACGCCGAACTGCGCACTACGGGCTGGGAGCTGTCGCTCACATGGCGCGACTCGTTCAAGCTGGGCGGCAAGCCGTTCGATTACAGCATCAAGGCGATGGTGTGGGACAACCGTACGGTGGTGACCAAGTACGAGAATGCCACCCGTTCGCTCGGTACGCTCAAAGGCTATATCCAGAACGGCGGTTCGCCCTCGGACTTCTACGAAGGCATGGAGCTGGGCGAGATGTGGGGGTATACCGTAGCCGGGCTGTTCCGCGATCAGGCCGACATCGACTCCTCGGCCACGCACGACTTCACGCAGGCGTCGGACAAGGTGACGCGCCCCGGGCAGGTCAAGATCGCCGATCTCGATCATAACGGCAACATCGATCCCGGTGCTTTCACCGCCGACGATCACGGCGACCTGTCGATCATCGGCAACATCAATCCGCACTACATGTTCGGCGTCAATCTGGCGGCCAACTGGAACGGCATCGGACTGTCGGTCTTCCTGCAAGGCGTGATGAAGCGCGACTGGTACCCCTCGCCCGATTCGGGTTATTTCTGGGGCAAGTACGCCCGTCCGTTCATGTGGGTACTGGGCATTCACAACTATACGGACGACATGTACAGCGAGGAGAAGAACAACTGGGATACGGCTTATTGGCCGCGCATGACTACCTACCAGTCGAACAGTTCCTATTCGTGGACCAAACTGCTCGAAATTCCCAATACCCGTTACAAGCAAAACGCGGCCTACCTGCGCGTGAAGAATATCCAGGTCGACTACACCTTCCCTAAGGCGCTGTGCCAGAAGATCCGTTTGGGCGGGTTGAAGATTTACCTGTCGGGCGAGAATCTCTTCACCTTCACGCCGCTGCATAAATACGCCCCCAACTTCGACCCCGAAGCACTGGGATACGACACCGATTTCTCTTCGACGGCCGGCGACGGATATACCTATCCCGTGCTCAAAAGCGTGACGCTGGGCGTCAACATCACATTCTAATCAGGGAGGAAGAGCATTATGAAAAAATACATTGCAATCCTGTTCGCATGCGTTTCGTTCTGCGCGTGCGAGGATTTCCTGACACAGGAGAACCCCAACAAGATCGAGAGCGAATACTACTTCAAGGACGAATCGTCGCTGGAAATCTATGCCAACGGTCTGACGCGGAGTTTCGCCACGGGCATCAAGAACTTCGTCAACGGCGACAAGAACGCCGATACACACGCATGGGACGGTGCGGCGGCCTATTTCAAGGACAACTATTCGGCCTCCGATGCGTCGAACTGGGGGACGAGCAACTGGTCGCAGCTGCGTTCGATCAACTTCTATCTCGACAATATGCGCAAGGCCGACGCACCGGAGGCTGTGTTGAACCACTACGAGGGTGTGGGGCGTTTCTTCCGCGCGCTGTTCTATTACGCCAAGGTGCGTACCTTCGGTGCCGTGCCCTGGTACGAGAAATCGATCGAGGCGACCGACCAGGAGGCGCTCTTCAAGGATCGTGACAACCGCGAATACGTCTGCCGCAAGATTCTCGCAGATCTCGACTACGCCTGCACCTACTGCTCGACGGCGGCTTCCTACCGCAACCAGGCGTCGTACATTCATCGTTACGTGGCCCTCGCGCTCAAAGCGCGTTTCTGCCTCTACGAGGGGACGATGCGCAAATACCACACGCTCGATCCCTCGACGGGCCGGCCGTGGCAGTCGGACGAGAGTGCGATGTACCTCGGCGAGTGCGTCAAGGCGTGCGAGGCGATCATAGGCGACGGCGTCTACCATTTGACCGACAATGCCGCCGACCGCCGCACGCAGTACCGTGCGATGTTCATCGAGAGCAACGCCACGACGGCCTACGCCAACGAGATCATCTGGGCGCGCAACTACGATTCGGAGCTGAACGTGACCCATTACATGAACTCCTATTTCATCAATCAACAGTATGCCAACTACGCCTTCACGCGGCAGTTCATCAACACCTATCTGATGACCGACGGTACGCCGTTCACCGACAAATATCCCGATTACGACAGCGTCGATTTCACGACCGAGTGTAGCGGCCGCGACTACCGTCTCGCGCAGACGATCCGCACGCCGGGTTTCACGCGCGACGGCGGCACGACGCAGTGGGCTCCCGACGTGACCTTCTCGAAAACGGGCTATCAGCCGATCAAGTGGCTCACCGACGACTCGTCGAAGGATACGAACACCTCCAAGTGCGACAACGACGTGCCGTTGATGCGCTACGCCGAGGTGCTGCTCAACTATGCCGAAGCGAAGGCCGAACTGAACGAAATGTCGGAGGAAGTGTGGAACAAGACGATCAAGCCGCTGCGCGAACGTGCGGGAGTGACGAGCATCTATCCCACGACGGCCGATCCCTATATGGTCGAGTATTTCCAGAATCAGGTGACCGATCCTTTCATCCTGGAGGTGCGCCGCGAACGGGGCATCGAACTTACGATGGAAAACGTACGTTACGACGACATCATCCGCTGGCATCAGGGCGAGTTGTTCGCGCGGCCGTGGAAAGGCATCTGGATTGCGGCGTCGGAGACACCGATCGACCTCAACGGCGACGGCGTCAACGACTGCATCGTCACGTCGGACCCCAACAACAAGTCGCCGCTCAAAATCCTTTTCATCGACGGCGCTTCCGAAGCAGGGCACAAGCTTTCGCAGGGTACGTCGGGCAATATTCTGCCCGCTACGGCCATCGAGCGCAAGTGGCACGACTATAAGTATGTAAAACCGATTCCGACTACCGCTTTGCAGGAGAATCCCAACCTCACGCAAAACCCCGAATGGTAGTCTGCGTTTAATCCTTAAAACCGAATATCCATGAACCTATTCCATAAAATCGGGCTGGCGGTCGCCGCTTCGGCTGCGCTCTTTGCGGCGTGTTCTTCCGACGACGATCCCTTTTTCGCCCGCGAGAACGATTACCTTACTTTCGACTGTAACGAACAGACGGTCGAGCAGAGCCTCCAATGCGACGGCGCGTGGAGCATCGACTACGACGGCAACGACGACTGGATCGCCGTCACGCCCGACAGCGGCGTCGGCAACGGCGAATTGGACTTCATTACGGTCGGCGTGGCCTACAACCGGGGCGGCGAGCGCACGGGTACGATCTATATCGATTTCGCCGGACACGCCTATCCTATCCATATCACGCAGGGCGCCTGCGACTTCGCCTACGGAGCACTCTCGTCGGCGGGCACGCTGGTGCGGGGTGTCGAGAGCGATTTCACGCTGATCCTCGCTTATGCGAACGCCAACGGCGACGAATCCGTTGCTCTGAGCTGCCGGATGACGGGCGCTTCGGAGGGACTCGTGGCGGCCGACTGCACGTTCGATAAGTTCCAGAAGGGCAGCGGCACGATTACGATGCCTGTGACCGGCGTGCCGGCGCAGACGGGCGAAGTCTTCTTCGAACTGCTCGTCGACGGCGAGTCGAAAGGCACGGTCAAGAGTACCGTCGTGGCCGATCCCTCGTCGATCGTCGGCGGATTCCCCGTCTGGTGGGATTTTTCGTCCGAGAGCAAACCGACGTTGATGGCGGATCCGCACAATTACAGTTGGGGAGCCGGTTCGCAGTATCCCTGCGAGGATTCTGCCCCTTCGACCGACCACAAGTATCTCGATTGGAGCGATCGCGGCGGCTATCTCACCGTCGTCTGCTCGACGGCCAGCGGTTGGGGCTACGGCGAAGGCCACTGCTACATGAAGGGGTTGCAGAAGGACGACTATTGGCTCATGGCCTTCCCTGTGAAGAACCTCAAAGAGGGAACGCGAATCGCTTTCGAGGCGGCCGTCGGCTGTTCGGGGTCGGGTGCACGCTACTATGCGTTGGAGTATTCGGCCGACGGGACGAACTGGTTCCTGGCCGAAGGCGCCGAAACCGTCACGGGAGTCGACGGGTCGACGGGGCCGGCGCACTATACGGTGATGACCGACCAGGCGCTTCCCAACGACAAGACGCCTGCATGCGGTTGGGCCAGCTATACCTTCCCCGTCGAAGGGTGTTCCGTGACCGACGGCCTGTTCTACGTGCGTCTGCGCGTCTCGCTCGACATTCGCCTGAACGCTTCGGCCACTACTTACACCATCTCCAAGACGGGCTCCGAACGGCTCAAAGGGATCGTCAAGGTGTCGCTTCCCGAATAACAAACGTCCGGGCGGAGCGGACCGGTTCCGCTCCGTCCGGTAACGTCGAATGAAAAAACCTGATATAAAACGATGAAAACGATCAATCGCATGGTTTTGCTGCTGGCGACGCTCTTCGCAGCGATCGGTTGCAGCGACGACGACAAGGAGCTCGTGATGTACTCCCTGCGTTTCGAACCCAACAGCATCACGCTCGGTATCGGGAAGAGCTACCGTCTCGTGCCGATCTCCGATCCCTTCTACGACGACGTACAATACGAATGGAAATCGGTCGACGAACGGGTGGCCACCGTCGACCAGTCGGGAGTGGTGACGGGCGTCAGTGCCGGTTCGACCGAGGTACGCGCCTTCTACGGCGACAACCGGTTGGCGCGGTGCCTGGTTTCGGTGGTGGAGAGCACCTCGTCGCTGCCCGATCCGACGGCGGCCCTGTCGAAGGGGCTGTCGCAGCAGATGATCTTTTCGAGCAATCAGCTACCCTACAAGGGAACGATCATGCAGTGCTTCGACTTTTACGACGAGAACGGCTACATCTATTACACGCAGAGCGTCGGCGACACGAAGACCGGCAACAGGTGGATGGTGGCGCTGGGACGCCAGAAACGCAACGAAGCCCCGTCGGACGACTACATGAAACTCCAATGGTTCGGTCATGGCACGCTGCTCGTGGCCGAGCGGGCCGACGACGGCGACTACGTGTGGGTGAACTCCAACGGCACGCTTTCGGGAACGGACTACACCAACAACCTCACCTTCTCGCGCATCCGCTACCAGAAGGGCGCGGTGCTGAGCCACTACGCCGGCGACACGTTCTACATGAGCGAGTATGTCGACGCCGCGGGTACGACGTGGACGGTGCGCGACGTGCAGCCTTCGATCGACTTCGTGAACCGCCGTCTGCTTATCGGCTGCCGCACGACGGACATGCGCCACAACGTAATCTACGACCTCGACGCCGTGCTGGCGCTCGGCAAGGAGACGGTCGAGATCACCCGCACGTGGGGTGGTGAAACGGCTGCCGAGGGCGTCACCGAGAAAAAGACCGAGACGACCTCGGTCGAGGTACGCAATCTCAACCGCCTGACGCCGCTCGGATCGTTCCGTCTGCCCAGCTATCTCAATACGGGCCAGACGCACCAGGTCTATTCGTACAGCCACCAGGGACAGGCCGTGTGGGGCGACTACGTTTATTGGTACGAAGGACAGGCGATCCAGCAGACGGGCGAGTTGTACGACGGTTCGGTGGCCTATGTGGCCGTGTTCGACTATACCGGCAAACTGGTCTGCCCCCGCACGCGGGTGGCCGCCTGCTCCGACTTCCCGAGCCTGAGCACGTTGCTCGATGCGAAGAACTGCTATTGCGAAGGCGAGGGGATGCAGCTCAAACAGGGGCGGAAGCTCTATCTGGGCATTGCGACCCATACGTCAGCTGCGTCGGGCAACCGACTGGCGTCGATCCTGCAATACGAATGCGACGTCGAATAGCGGTCGGCTGCGACATTTTGCTATTTTTGGCTTGGCCTTAGATACTTCGTCTCGGCATAATCAAGCTGACGCTTGCTTCTGCGCTCGACTTTTGCTATCTTTGCCTTAGCTGCTTCTGTATTCGACTTTTCCTAATCTTTGTCCTGCCCGCGCCGCCGTCGGAGAACGGCGGCGGGCGGGGTGAAGAACGATAACCGATAACTATGAAGAACCCCGTTATGAAAAAAACGTTGTTGCTCGCGTTTGCGGCGCTCTGCTTCGTGCAGAGTGCGCTGGCGTGGGGCAAGTCGGGCCACGACGCCGTGGCCTACATCGCCGAGACGCATCTGACCAAACGTGCGAAAGCCGTGATCGAACGGTATCTGGGCCATTCGATCGTCTACGACGCGTCGTGGATGGACGACTACCGTGCCGAACCCGGTTACGAGATGACCAACTGGTGGCACGTGGATTACGGCAAGGGCGAACCCACGAAGGATGCCGCCGGCAACCCACTCGAACCCAATGTGCTGCGTGAACTGAACCGTGCGATCGAACGGTTGAGGGATTACCGTAATCTCGACGATTCGACCGTCGTGGTCAACCTGCGCTACGTGATCCATCTGGTAGGCGACATGCACTGTCCGTCGCACGTCAACTACCAGCAGAGCCGTATGCGCGTGCTCTTCTACGGCGTCGATACGCAGTACCATGCACTCTTCGACGGCGGTATCCTCGACCGCAAGCACCGCTGGGGCTACATGGAATACAAACACCAGCTCGACCGTTATTCACGGCGGGAGCGGGAAGCATTGGCTGCCGGTACGCCCGACGACTGGTTCGCCGAGAGCCGGCGCGAATGTGCGGTCATCTACGACTGGGCTGCACCCGGCGACAAGTTGGGCCTGTCCTTCTGCAACAAAGCGATCGGTTTGTTGGATCACCAGCTCATCAAGGCTTCGTACCGGCTGGCTAAGGTGCTCAACGAACTGTTCGGTTAAACAATACTCTCTCTCTAATCTTCTTTTCTCGGGCTCCAACACCCGGCCTCCCCCGGAATCAGCGTGCAGTGCTGTTTTCGGGGGAAGGTATTTGTCCGGTCGCAGTCGGACCGACTCGGAAGCGTGCCTGCTGAACACGTCGATACGGAACATCGGCTGGCTGCCGCGGTTTTTAGAGGTGGTATTTGGAAATGCGGGGGCGAATCGCTACCTTTGGAGGGTCGAAATCAAACAGCAACAGCATAAGCCCATGAAAGCTACCTATCTCGGACTGGAACTCGACAGCCCGATCGTCGTGAGCAGTTCGCCCTATACGGCGACGCTCGCCAATATCGAGAAGTGCGCCGCCGCCGGAGCGGGCGCGGTGGTTCTGAAATCGATCTTCGAGGAGCAGATCCTGCACCACGCCGCTTCGCTCGAACAATATTCCGATTCGCCCTACGGCGATGCGGGCGACTATCTGCAACGTTATCTGGGCGAGGATTACAAAGCGGGATTTCTGCAACTGATCGCCGATGCGCGGCGTGCGACGCGGATTCCCGTCATCGCCAGCATCAACTGCGTGGCCGCGGGCGAAGAGTGGATCGAATACGCCGCCGCGATGGCCCGGGACGGAGCCTCGGCGCTCGAACTGAACATCTTCATCCAGCCCGTCGACGCCGCACGTTCGTCGCAGGAGCTCGAACGGCTCTATGTGACGATCGCCCAGCGTGTCTGCGCCGAGGTGAAGATTCCCGTTTCGGTCAAACTCGCGATGCGTTTCACGAACGTCGTGGCGATGGCCGCCGCGTTGGAGAGCGTCGGGGTGAAGGGTGCGGTGCTGTTCAACCGTTTCTTCGAACCGGACGTGGATGTCGAGCGGATGACCTTCGTCGAAGGGTCGCCTTACAGCGAAGCGTCGGAGTTGCGCAACGTATTGCGTACGACGGCTATCTGCGTCGGTGCGCTGCCGCGTATGGATTTCGCCGTTTCGACGGGCGTGCACGACGGCGAGGCGGCGGTCAAGGCGCTTCTGTGCGGTGCTGCGGCCGTCGAGGTCTGCACGGCGATCCACCGCGAAGGTTTCGATGTGATCGCGCGCATGAATGAGTGGATCGACGCCTGGGCGGCGCGTCACGGCATCACGGCGCTCGACGAATTCAAGGGCCGGCTCGGTTTCGGCAAGAGCGACTCGGAGTTTTTCCAGCGCGTGCAGTACATGAAGTATTTCCCCGGAAAGGATTGATTTTTTCGGACAAGGCAGCGGGGCGGAACTCTCGACAGAGTTCCGCCCCGCATTGTTACTTGTCGGGATCGTACTCCCGTGCCAGTCCGCCCTCGCCCGTCTCCTTGTAGATCGAGGGAAGGTCGTGCCCCGTCTGTTTCATCACCTCGACCACGCGGTCGAACGAGACGCGGTGTCCGCCGTCGGTGAAGGCCGAATAGAGGTTGGCGTCGAGCGCGCGGGCCGCAGCGTAGGCGTTGCGTTCGATGCAGGGGATCTGCACCAGTCCGCATACGGGATCGCAGGTCATGCCCAGATGGTGTTCGAGCCCCATTTCGGCGGCATACTCGATCTGCGAGGGGCTGCCTCCGAAAAGCTGGTTGGCTGCGGCGGCCGCCATGGCGCAGGCGACGCCCACCTCGCCCTGGCAACCCACCTCGGCGCCCGAAATCGAGGCGTTGTGTTTGACGACGTTGCCGAACAGGCCGGCCGTGGCCAACGCTCGGTAGATGCGTGCGTCGGAGAAACCGCGGCTCTTTTGAAGATGGTACAACACGGCCGGCACCACGCCGCTCGACCCGCAGGTCGGGGCTGTCACGATCCGTCCGCCCGAAGCGTTCTCTTCGGCTACGGCCAATGCGTAGGCGAAGACCAGACCGCGCGATTGAAGGCTCTGCTTGTAGCCCGAAGCGCGCACATGGTAGGTCGCGGCGCGGCGCGTGAGGTGCAGCGGACCGGGCAGGACGCCTTCGTGGTCGAGCCCCCGCTCGACGCTTTCGCGCATCGCCTGCCAGATTTCGGCCAGGTAGTCCCAGATGTCGTCCGACTCGCACTCCTCGACATATTCCCAATAGGTGCGGCCCGTGCGGCGGCACCAGGCGAGGATTTCGTCGAGCGTGTTCATTTCGTAAATCTCCTCCGCCTGCCGCGGCGGTACGCCCTCTTCGGCCAGCTCGCCGCCGCCGATGCTGTAAACCGTCCATGTGTCGGTGGGGGTGCCGGCGGTGTCGAGCGCCTCGAAACGCATTCCGTTGGGATGGAAGGGGAGGAACTCGCGTGCCTGCCACACGATGTCGACGGGGGCGGTCGGCAGCAGCGTGTCGATAATGGCGCGGTCGGTCATGTGGCCGCGGCCCGTCGCGGCGAGGCTTCCGTAGAGCGTCACGCGGAACGCCGCCGCTTCGGGATGGCGAGCGAGGAACTGTTCGGCGGCGCGGCGGGGCGCCATGGTGTGGCTGCTCGAAGGGCCGGTGCCGATACGGTAGAGTTCTTTGATGCTTTTCATGCGGCAAAGATACGATTAAGCCGAGGGCAAAAGCAAATAAAATTTACTTTTTGCCGAGACGGAATATCTACGGCGCAGCCAAAGTACGATTTTCCTTTGTCAGTCCGCGGCCGCTCTTCGATTGCAGCCGATCGCATTTACCGCCTTTTGTCACCGAAAGGCGGTGCCAAAAGTGTTCGCAGGGCACCTCCGTCGGGATCGGACAGCGGTTCTCACTGAGCGGGCGCAAAACGACGTTCAGCAGGCGAGCGCGGAGGCCGTTCGCGGACTTTGCCGAGCCGCCGCAGTCGAAGCTGCGCAATCCTTTGCGCCGCAACGGCGCAGTCTTTCGTGATCGTTCTGCGAGGTGCGCGGCGAATTCCCGCGCATTTTCGCCTCGCGGTCTTCGGTGCCTCTTTTCGACGGAAAGAGCTGAGGTGTCCTTTCCGAAAAGCGGTCGCCTGCTGCGGTCAGAATCCGTATTTGCTGCGGTACTGCGTGGCGGTGATCTTTTCGCGCTGCCGGAAGAAGGCCGAGAACTGGCTGACGTTCTCGAATCCCAGCTCGGCGGCGATCTCCGAAACGGTGCGGTCGGTCGTGGTGAGCAGCTCCCGGGCCTTGTTGTGGCGCAGTTGCAACTGGTATTGCGCCGGGGCGATGCCCACGTAGGCGCGGAACGTACGGCGGAACCACGTGTAGCCGATGTTGAGCCGCCGCGCGATCTCTTCGGGCGGGAGGTTGTCGCCGATGTGGCGGCGCATCATTTCGCGGGCGCGGTTGATCTTCTCGACGATCGGGTTGTCGAGGTATTGCAGGTTGTCGCGTTTGAAGAGCACCGAACCCAGCAGGTGAAGCACGATGCCCGTGACGAGCTGCTGGAAGCCTTTGCGCTCCTCCTCGGCCGAGCGGATGATCTCCTGATAACAGCTCACGATGCCGGCGCTGTGGCCGATATGCAGCAGCGGCGTCTTCGGCGAAAAGAAGCCTTCCGCCACGCGGCGGTCGATGTTTTCGCCGCGGAATCCCACCCACCACTCCTCCCAGCCCGTTTCGGGGTCGGGTGCGTAGGTGTGCCATTCGTCGGGGAAGAGCATCACCACCGTGCCGGCTTTCACGGGCGCGGCGGGCGAGGAGGCCGAGCGGAATTCGCCCTGTCCCGAGACGATGTAGAGCAGTTGGTATTCGCCGAGCACGCGCCCCCGCGAGCGGGTGAACGAGTAGCTGTCGGGATGCTGCGTCAGGGGATAGGGGCTGCCGGGCGGAACGTTCTGGTACCCCGCCGTGGTGCAGACGATGCCCCACCGCTCGTCGTGGTCGGTGACGGGCAGGTAGTGGACGATGCTTTGCGGGAAAGAGCCCATAACGTGTCAGATTTGAAAAGTAATTTGTCAAATGTTATAACAAAGATAATACTTTCTTCGGTATTTTTGTATCAAATAAAGACTCTAACCTCAAACCGCTTTTTCACGTTATGCAAAAAAATATAATCGGTGTCGACCTGGGCGCTACCAGCGGCCGGGTGATTCTGGCCCGTGCGGGGGGCGACCGGCTCCGAATGGAGGAGCTGCACCGTTTCCCGAACCGTATGCGGGAGATCGACGGCCGCTTCTATTGGGACATTCACGCCCTCTACGAGGAGATTCTGAGGGGATTGAGCGTCGCGGGCGGCCGCGGCGAACGGATCGACTCGATCGGCATCGATACGTGGGGCGTCGATTTCGCCTGCGTGGATCCCGACGGCGATCTGCTGGGGCTTCCGCGCGCCTACCGCGATCCCTATACCGACGGAGTGCCGGAAGAGTTTTTCCGTACGGTGCCTCGCGAAAGCGTCTATGCGAAGACGGGCATTCAGGTGATGAATTTCAATTCGCTCTACCAACTCTACGCACTCAACCGCGAACAAAGCCCCGTGCTGGCGGCCGCCGAACATGTGCTCTTCATGCCCGACGCGCTGTCGTACCTGCTTACAGGCGAACAGGTGTGCGAATATACGATCCTCTCCACCTCGCAGCTGATGAATCCCCGCACGCGGGAGCTGGACGGGGAGCTGTTGCGTGCGGCCGGCGTCGACGCATCGCTGTTCGCCCGACGGGTGATGCCCGGCGAGCGTGT
>ULYD01066809.1_pt1 | contig 14363 bp, 10 predicted proteins | sample 1961831 | NCBI WGS metagenome assembly ULYD01 (sample SAMEA4835854, study PRJEB28245) | human gut metagenome | biome: gut microbiome; material: fecal sample | place: Denmark | collected 2008 | reverse complement strand
AATGGTAATCACATCATCCGGCAGAATCTCTTCTATCAGTTCTGACCACTCTATGAGGCTGACGCCGTCTCCGTAAAAGCAGTCTTCATAGCCAATCTCATCCATCTCGCTGACGTCCCCAATCCGGTACACGTCAAAGTGGTAAAAAGGCAGCCGTCCGTCGTCATATTCCTGAAGAATAGTAAACGTAGGGCTGTTTACCGTCCCCTCAATGCCAAGTCCCTCTGCAAATCCCTGGGTAAAAACCGTTTTTCCAACTCCCAAGTCTCCATTCAGGCAGATTACCTGTCCAGCTTCTGCCTCTTCTCCCATTTTCTTTCCTAATGCAAAGGTTTCTCTGGGTCCATAAGTTTCTATTATCATAGCACTCTCCATTATATGTGTTTGCAGCGGGCCTTCGGCATCTTTTCTTTTAAATATGCCGAAAGCTTTGCTTCCTGTTCCCCTACCGCAGATTTCGGAATTAAAAAGGCGTGAATCCGATCCTTATAAAGGATGAACTGCCAGGGATTTTTTACCGCCTGATACATTGTTTCCCATGGTATTGTTCCAGTCTGGCCTCCCTGTTCTACCGTTACTCCGTCATCGCCCAGAGATAATATCATCGGTTCTTTTACCGCAGGCGCCTTGGCCTGGCGTTTAGCTTTTAAATACAGAGTTGACGGCTGCCATACCGTAAACATCAGAACGCACATGACCAGCAAAAGCCGATACGGACCGCTGACGGATGCCCACTGGGTAATCAGCAGGTAAATCGCTGCAATGGTAAACAGTACGTTAAAAATCCCCAGATAACCTTTATTGGCATGATACATGGAAAATTTCCAGAGTTCTTTTGCATCCAGGGCAATTGAAAATGAAAATACCGGCGGTTTCTTTTGTTCTTCCATTGGTAACCTCCCGACCATTAAAGCTTCATAGAAAGAGAAATCCTCTTTTTATTTAAGTCTACAGACAACACCTTTACTTCTACCACATCGCCCACGCTGACTGCTTCCAGAGGGTGTTTGATATACCGTTCTGTCATTTCGGAAATGTGCACCAGTCCGTCCTGATGGACGCCGATGTCTACAAAGGCTCCAAAATCAATGACATTTCTTACCGTTCCCTTTAAAATCATGCCTGGAGCCAAATCCTTCATATCCAGCACATCGGTGCGGAGAATGGGCTTTGGCATTTCGTCACGGGGATCTCTTGCCGGTTTTTCCAGCTCTTTTGCAATATCCAGAAGGGTAATCTCGCCAATTCCCAGTTCTTTTGAAAGCTTCTTAGGATTGGCAATCTTTTTGCTGATGCCAGTTAAACCGCCTGCCAGGATTTCCTCCGGCTGGTACCCCAGACTGGTCAGAAGCTTTTCTGCTGCCTGGTAGCTTTCCGGATGAACAGAAGTACTGTCAAGAGGATTGTCCCCTCCTTTGATTCTCATAAATCCAGCGCACTGTTCAAAAGCCTTCGGCCCCAGTTTTGCTACTTTCAAAAGCTGTTTCCGGTTGGTAAACGCTCCGTTTTCTTCCCTGTAAGCCACAATATTTTTAGCCAGGGCTTTGCTGATGCCGGAAATGTATTCCAGCAGAGACGCGCTGGCCGTATTTAAGTCTACGCCAACTTTATTTACACAGTCTTCTACTACGCCCTGAAGCGTCTCGCTTAAATGCTTCTGGTTCATATCGTGCTGATACTGGCCTACGCCGATAGATTTGGGGTCTATTTTTACCAGTTCTGACAATGGATCCTGAAGGCGGCGCGCGATGGAAACTGCGCTTCTCTGTCCTACGTCAAACTGGGGGAATTCTTCTGTGGCCAGCTTACTGGCAGAATAAACGGAAGCTCCTGCCTCATTGACGATAATATACTGAACCTGCTCCGGAATCTCTTTTAACAATTCTACAATTACCTGCTCCGACTCTCTGGACGCCGTACCGTTTCCAACTGAAATCAGGGAAACGTGGTACTTTTTAATCAGCTCCTTTAATACCTTTTTTGATTCTTCCACTTTATTCTGAGGCGCAGTCGGATAAATAACTACGGTATCCAGCACTTTTCCGGTTCCATCTACGACCGCCAGCTTACAGCCGGTACGGAATGCCGGATCCCAGCCTAATACCACTCTGTTTTCAATTGGAGGCTGCATCAGAAGCTGCTCCAAATTTTTGCCAAACACTTTTATCGCTCCGTCTTCTGCCTTATCGGTCAGAAGGCTGCGAATCTCTCTCTCAATTGCCGGTGCAATCAAACGGTCGTAGCTGTCTTCCGCTACTTCCTGAAGCACTGGCGTCGTATAGGGGTTATCCCGCAGAATGAGCTGTTTTTCCAGAAACCGCAGAATCTGATCTCTGGGAGCCGTAATCTTTACGGTAAGGATTTTTTCTTTCTCTCCTCTGTTTAAAGCCAGAATCCGATGGCCTGCCACCTTTTTCACTGGTTCCTCATGGTTGTAATACATTTCGTAAACAGAAGAAACCGTTTCGTCTTTTGCAGAAGAAGACAGCATTCCCTGTTCCATAGTCGCTTTCCGGATATAAGTGCGGTACTCGGCATTGTCGGAAACCGTTTCTGCCAGAATATCTTTTGCTCCGGCAATGGCGTCCTTTACCGTTGCCACTCCCTTTTCTTCGGAAACATAGTCCTTTGCAATCTGCTCCAGAGGTTCTTTTATCATCTGAAGGGAAATCACATTTGCCAATGGTTCCAGGCCCTTTTCTTTTGCAATAATGGCCCTTGTCCGGCGTTTCGGACGGTATGGGCGATACAAATCTTCTACCGCTACCAGAGTGGGCGCATCCTGTATCTGCTTTTCCAGTTCCGGAGTCAGTTTTTCCTGTTCCCGTATAGAAGAAATTACCTGTTCCTTCCGCTCTTCTAAATTGCGCAGATAGCGGAGACGCTCATCTAAATTTCTCAGCACCTCATCGTTCAGGGAGCCTGTAGCCTCTTTTCTGTAACGGGCAATAAAGGGAATGGTATTGCCCTCATCAATCAGTTTTACCGCTGCTTCTACCTGCTGGCGGCCAATCTGTAATTCCTGCTGTAATTGCTTAATAATATCCATGCTTTTTCCTTTTCTGTACACTGATCTAGTTTGTTTTGACCAGCTTATTATAAGTCATCGCGCTTTTCTTTGCAAGCAGGGGCCGCATTTCCATCCAGAAATATCTATGTCTGGTGGACAGTCCGCAGTTTTCGTGGTAAAATAGGCAGGTATCTTGTACGAACGGAGGAAATCATATGTCAGATTATAACGATGATAATAATTTATATAGAAACCCTGACGGCAGTGAAGAGCCGTCTCAGGATCAGGGCGGCGCCTATCAGAACTCCAATGGCTCGTACCAGAATCAGGGCGGCGCTTATCAGGACCCCAATTCCTGGCAGTATCCGCCCCAGCAGGATCCTTACGGCAATGGCTACAACCAGACCGGATATAATGGATATAACGGCTACAACCAGGGACCAAACCAGAATCCCTACTATACCGTTCCTGGCCAGGGACAGGGTCAGCCTCCCAAAAAGGAAAGCAATCCAATGGCCGTTACCTCTATGGTATTAGGTATTTTTTCCATTATTTCTTGCTGCGCATCCCCTCTTGCCGTGTTGTTAGGCATCGGCGGCATTGTCCTGGCCATTCTTTCTAAAAAAGGAAAGCCTATGAGCGGCTTTGCCATTGCAGGCGTTGTTCTTTCCGCCGTCGGACTGGTTATCAGCCTGGCATTTTTCGCGTATTACCTTTTTGTCCTTTCTATGATGAAGGATCCCAGATACGCTTCTTTCTTTAATGAAATCTTAGAGCAGTACGAAATGCTTCCATAAAAGAGTTTCCATTGCATCGCAAAAGGCTGCGTTCCATGTTCCGGAACGCAGCCTTTTTATATTGCTTCTCAGGGCATCCATTCAATTCCCCAAAAAATCAAAATTCCATTTTTTATTATCCAGTTCAGCAAAATAACAGTCAGGCCTCCTATGGCCCAGTAACGGTAACGCAAAAGAAACCGTTCCTTCCACCAATCGGTTTTTCCTGACCAGCGCCGGATGATGTGTATCAGCCAGACAAAAACTTCAAATCCAATCCAGACTGTCAGATACAGGACAAATGGATGGTAATAAAGGCTCATCCCAATTTGTCCCCGCAGCAGCGCTTTTACCGCCCGCGTACCCCCGCATCCAGGGCAGTACAATCCGGTAAACATCCGGAACACGCAAGGCAGTTTCCTGAATGTCTCTACCAAATTCATCAAAGAATTAATCTGCCAGATCAAATGCATCGTGCACCAGACGCATTGCCCGATTTGCATCCTGCTCGTCAATCAAAACCGTAATTCTGATTTCAGATGTCGCGATCATCTTAATGTTGACGTCTCCATTCGCCAGAGCTTCAAACATCTTGGCAGCAACGCCTGGATTGCTGACCATTCCAGCTCCGATAATGGACACTTTGGCAACTGTCTCGTCACAGGTAATCTCGCTGGCGGTAAACGTCTCTTTGTTTTCATTCAGAATATCCAATGCTTCTGCCAGATCCGTTCTGGCTACCGTAAAGGAAATATCTTTTTTATCTTCTCTGCCTACAGACTGAATGATAATATCTACATTAATCTGATTTTTTGCCAGCATATTGAAAATGCGGAAGGCAATACCAGGTTCATTTTTTACTCCCAGTACAGAAATTCTCGCTGTATTTTTATCTACGGCAACGCCGCTTACCAGCATACGCTCCACTTTCGTTTCCTCCTTTACGACGGTTCCCTCTGCCCTTGTCAGACTAGAGAGCACCACCAGTTCTACTCCATATTTTTTTGCCATCTCTACCGAACGGTTGTGAAGGACTTTTGCTCCCAATGACGCAAACTCCAGCATCTCGTCATAAGACACTTCCGGAAGCTTTCTGGCATTTGGGACAATTCTGGGATCTGCTGTATAAACCCCTTCTACGTCCGTATAAATCTCGCAGCGATCTGCCCGCAGCGCTGCTGCAATGGCAACTGCCGTCGTATCAGACCCGCCTCTTCCCAGAGTCGTCATATCGTCGTACCGGTTGATTCCCTGAAAGCCGGTTACAATGACTATCTTTTTCGCATCCAGCTCATGCCGGATCCGGTTGGTGTCAATCTTTTTCAGTTTCGCCTTTGTGTAAGCGCTTGTGGTATGCATTCCTACCTGAACGGCATTCAAAGAGATTGCCGGTACTCCCAGAGCGTGCATTGCCATTGCCATTAAAGATACCGATACCTGCTCGCCGGTAACCAGCAGCATATCCAGTTCTCTTTTCGGCGGATTGTAATTCATCTCATATGCTTTGCTTAACAGCCCGTCTGTAGTCTTGCCCATTGCGGACAAAACAACTACCACGTCGTTTCCTTTTTCGTAATCTTCTATGCAGCGTTTTGCTACATTCATGATCTTTTCTTTATCTGCGACGGAACTTCCGCCAAACTTTTTTACAATCAGCATGGTGTCCTCCCGATTTGCGGCAGTCTGCCGCAAAATGATGCCTTTTTATTCTGCCCGTATTACACGGATAATGCCGGAAATACGTTCTCTCTTTTTCTGGAACTCTTCTTCTGTCATAGCCTCTGTCAGCAGGCCAAACTCGGAAAGCCCTTCAATTTCTACCAGCCGTTCTGCATGGAACAGTTGGGAAATCTCCTTCTTTTTGGATGCTTCTTTCCCTTCTGCCCGCAGGAAATAGCGGAACGTGCCCTGGTTTACAGAAGAAATCTCCTGTTTTTCTTTTGTCCATCCCAACGGAATATTTTCTTTGCTGTAAATGGCAGCTTCAATCATGTCTGCCACAACTGCGCTTGCAGTAGGAAGCTTTCCTGCGCCGCTTCCATAATACATCGACGTTCCCAGCATATTTCCTTTTACCAGGATTCCATTGTAAACGTCATTCACTCCATATAGCGGATTTTCCGGTCCAATCATCATGGGAGCTACAAACGCCATTACCCTGTCTTTCTCTATGCGGCTGGATCCCAGCAGTTTGATGGACATTCCAAGCTTCTTTGCATATTGGAAATCCACGTCCGTAATCGTCGTAATTCCTTCTGTAGCAATCTCTTCAAAGCGAACTTCTCTGCCAGTTACCATAGCTGTCAGGATTGCGATTTTGCGGCAGGTGTCATATCCTTCTACGTCTGCTTCCGGATTGCGCTCTGCATATCCCAGATCCTGGGCTTCTTTTAATGCAGATTCAAAGGTACTCTTGCAGCAGTCCATTTTCGTCAGAATATAATTGGTTGTCCCATTCAAAATACCAGTAATCTCTTCAATTTTTTCTCCCGTCAGGCACCGGTACAAGTTACGGATAATCGGAATCCCTCCTCCTGTACTGGCTTCAAACAGGAAATTTACCTGTTTTTCCCTGGCTATCTGCAAAAGTTCTGTGCCGCACGCGGCTACCAGCGCTTTATTGGACGTTGCAACGTGCTTTCCCGCCAGAAGGCAGCGCTTTACAAACTCATAAGCCGGATGAACTCCGCCCATGGTCTCGACTACAATCTCAACTTCCGGATCTTCTTCAATCCTGGCGAGATCGTGGACAATCTTATTTTCTACTGGAGTGCCTGGAAAATCCCGTAAATCCAGAACATACTTTACTTCAATTTCTCTTCCGGCGCGTTTTGCAATGATCTCTTTGTTTTGTTCCAGGATTTCCACTACGCCAGAACCAATGGTTCCATATCCCATTACTGCTGCTGCTAATTTTTCGGTTACCATTCCCTCTGTGCCCATTCTCATAGTCCCTTCCATCCTTTTCGCGCTATTCTCTAGCTAAAATCTTTACATAATGGATGCCTTTCATAACCTCCATTTCTTCTATCATACTGGAAACATTTCCCGTATGGCTCTGGACTTCTACGCTTAATGTCAGCATTGCCACGCCATTGACCGGAATGCTCTGATGAATCGTCAAAATATTGGCCCTATAAACTGCTACCACGTGCAGAAGATCTGACAGCAATCCCTGTTCATCATCCATCTGGATCACTAGAGTAATCGTCTTTCCTTTCGTATTGTCATAGAAAGGAAATATATCATCTTTGTATTTATAAAAAGAGCTTCTGCTGATTCCTACCCGATCGGTAGCCTCCTGAACCGTAATGGCTCTCTCAGATTCTAAAAGCCGCTTCGCTTCTACTACTTTTAAAAGCACTTCTGGAACCGCTCTCTGTTTTAACACAAAATACTTACTTTTCTCTCCCATGATTCTCCCCTTATTTCCCGCCAGATGTCCGTACATAGAATACATTTGTATTCATGGAAAAGATATTATCACATTCATTTAAAGTATGCAACCGTTTTTCCTGTTTTTTCCCGCATACTTTCCTGACCTCGCCGGAAAACACAGAGTATAAAACAGCCCGAACAGAAATGTTCGGGCCGTAAACATTTTGCACAGCTTAGTCTGCCATCTGGGCGTGTTTATCCGGACATCCAAGACTCAGCCATTTTAAGTATGCGCTGATAAATGGATCCAGGTTGCCGTTGAGTACGCTGTCTGCATTGCCAAGTTCTTCGCCGGTACGATGATCCTTTACCATCGTGTAAGGCTGCAGCACATAGGAACGGATCTGGTTGCCCCATCCTATCTCCTTGACCTCTCCGCGGATATCGGAAAGCTTTTCCGCATTTTCCTGCTGTTTTAACATATACAGCTTTGCTTTCAGCATCTGCATAGCCTTATCCTTGTTCTGGAACTGGGAACGTTCATTCTGACACTGAACCACAATTCCTGTCGGAATATGGGTAATACGGATGGCCGAAGACGTCTTATTGATATGCTGTCCGCCGGCTCCGCTGGAACGATAGGTGTCAATCCGCAAATCATCCGGATTGATTTCCACGTCCAGATCTTCTTCAATGTCCGGCATTACGTCGCAGGACACAAAGGACGTCTGTCTCTTGCCCGCTGCATTGAATGGGGAAATCCGCACCAGACGGTGCACGCCTCTCTCGGATTTTAAGTAACCGAATGCATTTTCCCCGTTAACCTGAATCGTAACCGACTTGATTCCTGCCTCGTCGCCGTCCAGAAAATCCAGTACTTCTACAGAAAATCCCCTGCTCTCTGCCCACCGGCAGTACATCCGGTACAGCATACTGCACCAGTCGCAGGACTCTGTGCCGCCGGCTCCGGCGTTGAGACGCAGAATCGCATTACAGTTATCATATTCTCCAGTCAGAAGGGTGGACAGGCGCATTTTCTCCAGATTAGACGAAAATTCATCCAACATGGTCTGAATCTCCGGAATCACTTCCGGATCATTTTCCTCATATCCCATCTCAATCATCAATTCAATCTCTTCGTAGAGACGTTCCAGATGCTGGTATCCTTCTACTGTATCTTTTAAATTCTTTGCTTCTTTTACAATCTTGGTTGAGCGTTCGGCATCTTCCCAGAAACTGGGTTCCTCCATACTCTTATCAAGCTCGTCAATCTTCCTTAACTTAGCATCTAAGTTAAAGTGAATCCCTCACTTCCACTAATGGTTTCTTAAATGTGGACAGCGTATATTTAAACTGATCCAATTCAACCACAAGCTTCACCCGCTTTCTTATTTTTATGGTAACTGTCCTGGACAGTTGTATTTTTAGTATTATTATTTAATTCTTATATTGGCTTTCTGCCGCAGCACTGCTTATATTTCTTGCCGGAACCACATGGACACGGATCGTTTGGATAAATCTTCTGGGCTGCGCGGCGCTTTGGAGCCGGCGCGGCAGACTCGTCGCGGTTTGTTCCGGTTACCTTGGCAGCCGGTTCTCTCTCTACCTTCTGCTCTACACGGATGTGCATCAGAATCCGGACAGTCTCTTCGCGGATTGCTGCGGTCATGGAATCAAACATCTCATATGCATTGACCTTATATTCTACAACTGGATCTCTCTGTCCATAAGCCTGAAGGCCGATGCCTTCTCTCAGCTGATCCATATCGTCAATATGGCACATCCACTTATTGTCAATTACCTTTAACAGAACCACGCGCTCAATCTCACGCATCTGCTCTGCCTGCGGGAACTGGGCCTCTTTCTCTTCATACAGCTTGATGGCAGCTTCTTTGAGCGTATGCTTTAACTCATTTTTCTTCATGCTCTTCTTCTGCTCATCTGTTAAAACAACCGGCGCAATCGGGATAACCGGAAGGAGAAGGGTATTTAATTCCTTTAAATCCCAGTTTTCTGCAGTCAGCTCATCCGGAATGGCCATATCTACCGCATTTTCCACTAAATCTGTAACCATGCGCAGGATAACGTCACGCATATTGTCCCCGTCTAATACTTTACGGCGTTCTGCATAAATAATTTCTCTCTGCTCGTTGTTTACCTCGTCATACTTTAACAGGTTTTCACGGATACCGTAGTTGTTGGTCTCGATCTTCATCTGAGCCTTTTCAATCGCGCTGGAAAGCATCTTGTGCTCGATCTGCTCATTTTCCGGAACGCCCATTGCCTCAAACATCTTCATCAGACGCTCAGAACCAAACAGACGCATCAGATCGTCTTCCAGGGACAGGTAAAATCTGGACTCGCCAGGGTCGCCCTGACGTCCGGAACGTCCCCGCAGCTGATTGTCAATACGGCGGGACTCATGGCGCTCTGTACCAATAATCTTTAAACCGCCTACAGCCTTTGCCTCATCATCCAGCTTAATATCCGTACCACGGCCTGCCATGTTGGTCGCAATCGTAACTGCTCCGTGAATACCGGCATCTGCTACAATCTCTGCTTCCAGTTCATGGAACTTTGCGTTCAGAACCTTATGCGGAATGCCCCGCTTCTTTAACAGTCCGGAAAGCATCTCGGAAGTCTCGATGGTAATAGTACCTACCAGAACCGGCTGTCCCTTTTCATGTGCCTTTGCCACTTCCTCTACAACTGCGTGGAATTTTTCTTTCTTCGTCTTATAAACCGCATCATTTAAGTCAATACGCTGCACCGGCTTATTGGTCGGAATGGCAATCACGTCCATTGCGTAGATATTGCGGAACTCTTTTTCCTCTGTCAGGGCTGTACCAGTCATACCGCCTTTCTTTTTATATTTATTAAAGAAATTCTGGAATGTAATGGTAGCCAGGGTACGGCTTTCGCGGCGCACATTTACGTGCTCCTTTGCCTCGATTGCCTGATGAAGGCCATCGGAATAACGGCGGCCAGGCATAATACGGCCGGTAAACTCGTCTACGATCAGAACTTCATCGTCTTTTACAACGTAGTCTTTATCTCTGTGCATCAGGTTGTTGGCCCGCAGAGCCAGAATAATGTTGTGCTGAATCTCCAGGTTCTGTGGATCTGCCAGGTTTTCAATATGGAAGAAGTTCTCTACTTTCTTTACGCCTTCTTCTGTTAAGTTGACTACCTTGTCCTTTTCATTGACGATAAAGTCTCCGGTCTCTTCAATATCTTCGCCCATGATGGCATTCATCTTTGTAAACTCGCCGGAAGCTTCGCCTCTTACCAGCTGACGCGCCAGCACATCGCAGACCTCATACAGCTTGGTGGATTTGCCGCTCTGTCCGGAAATAATTAACGGAGTTCTCGCTTCGTCGATTAAAACAGAGTCTACCTCGTCAATGATACAGTAATCTAAATCTCTTAAAACCATCTGCTCTTTGTAGATGGCCATGTTATCTCTCAGATAGTCAAAACCCAGTTCGTTGTTGGTAACATAGGTAATGTCGCAGGCATAAGCGGCTTTTCTCTCTTCTGAAGTCATAGAGTTTAATACCACTCCGACTGTCAGACCTAAAAATCTGTGAACCTGACCCATCCACTCCGCATCACGCTTTGCCAGATAATCGTTAACCGTAACAATCTGGACACCTTTTCCAGCCAGTGCATTTAAGTACGCCGGACAGGTAGAAACCAAAGTCTTTCCTTCACCTGTACGCATCTCTGCGATACGGCCCTGATGCAGAACGATACCGCCGATTAACTGGACGGGGAAGTGTTCCATATTTAATGTTCTCTTTGCAGCTTCCCTGACGGCAGCAAATGCCTCCGGCAGAATATCATCCAGAGTCTCTCCCTTTGCCAGACGCTCTTTAAAGATACGGGTCTTATCCCGTAACTCTTCATCCGACAGGGCCGCCATCTCTGGTTTTAACTTTTCAATCTTTTCCACAATGGGATAAATCAGTTTCAGCTCCCGATCGCTGTGGGTGCCAAATACTTTTTCAAATAAATTCATAGGTACTCTCCTATATTTCATACTCAGACATTAAAAGAAAGCCGGCTGACGGACTTTCTAGGTATAATCTTATTTATTGTAACACCAACCGGAGTTTTATTCAACGAGTTCATAAAAAATTTACATCTTGTCACATAAAATTAACGTCATTATGGTCAACTGGACATTGTGTACAAAATGTATGTTCGCTTTTCTATTTATCCACATTTTCCACATCTGGTTATGCACATTTTATAGACATCTTTTTCCTGAATAAAAGGCCGTTTTTACGAGAAAAAGGAGTTATACACCGAGTTATCCACATTATCCACAATATTTTTCCCCTTTTGTCTGTTCTTGTAAAAGAACATAAGTCTGCTGTTTTTTTATCTATTTATCACAAACTTACACGTTTCCACAAGATTTTCCATAAATCCTCTTGACTTTTTCAGACCGAAACAAGTAGTTTTGCAATACTTTTCTTCCTTATTTAAAAAGAAAATTTATAATTTTTTTAGATAAATTGTCGAGACAATTCATGTTTTTTTGTTGAGTTTTCCCTCTAAGCGTGGTATACTAATTACATCCCAAGAAAAAGGAGCTGATGTTAATGCGTTTTACAATTACAGGAAGAAATATTGAGGTTACTCCCGCTTTAAAACGTGCCGTAGAAGACAAAATCGGCAAGCTGGATCGCTACTTCAATCCCGACACCGAGGTTACTGTTACATTAAGCGTGCAGAAAGAGCGCCAGAACATCGAGGTTACAATTCCAGTAAAGGGAACGATTATCCGCGCAGAAGAATCCAGCAGCGATATGTACGTTTCCATTGATTTAGTAGAGGAGGTTATCGAGCGGCAGCTCAAAAAATATAAGAACAAATTAATCGACCGCAAGCAGGCGGCAGCTGCATTTTCTGCCCAGTTCTTAGAAGAAGAGCCTGCTCCTTACGAAGATGAAATTAAAATCGTAAAGACCAAACGGTTCGGCATGAAACCAATGGATCCAGAGGAAGCCTGCTTCCAGATGGAACTCCTTGGCCACAACTTCTACGTATTCCTCAATGCAGATACCGATGAAGTCAATGTTGTTTATAAAAGAAAAGGCAATACATACGGACTGATTGAGCCCGAATTCTAAATGAAATCAGCCGCAGAGTACGGATGACAAGCATCTGTGCCCTGCGGCTCTTCTATTAAATCTTTGCTTTCCAGCCTCATGTTCTGGCAGTTTTTATACTGGTTTTGGCATTGCTTCCAAAACCTTCTTTAGTTTTTCCACATCCCCGTCTGCAAAACAATATCCATCCATTCCGCATTCCTTTGCCCCCTGGATGTTTAAATCCAGATCATCGATGAAGAAACACTCCTTTGGATTTAACGAAAATTTTTCAAACAGTCTATGGTAAATCTCTTTCTGAGGTTTGATGCACTTTTCTTCGGCCGAAAACAAAATCCCGTCAAAGCAGTCAATCGCCGGAATCACTTGTTTATAGCAGTCCAAAAGCCGGAGCGACGCATTGGAACAGAGATAGATGCCAAATCCCCGTTTTTTCAGTAAACGTACCAGTTCTCCCATCTCTTTTATGGGCCACATATTGTATTCATGCCAGTGCTCCAGGCACATACGGGCCATTTCTCTGGCGTGATCTGTGTCCAGACGGGCCTGCATCCTTTTTAACGCATCCTCTTCTGAAATCACTCCCATGTCTAGCATCAGCCATTCCGGAGATACAAACACACTGGTGCAGACGTCCTTCCGTTCTTTTTCATCTTCTATAAAATGTCTGGCGACCGCGTCTGCCTCATAAGCCACCAGCACTTTTCCCATATCAAATACGATGTTCTTTATCATTGGAGTCTCCTTCTTCTATAAAATAATCTTGGTGTTCTTACAGCAATTCTCTCATTTTTCCTGCCAGATACAGAGGAAGATTGGTAATAGAACCATCTTTCCGATATCCTCTTCTGGAAAAACGGACGGCATATACCGGCTGATGTTCCGCAACATACTTCTTAAATGATGGTGCAGACTTATCTTCCCCGCCTTTTGCCTCGACAGGAATTATATCCATGCCATACTGGATGACAAAATCTATTTCACTGGTTTTATCAGAAAAATATCGGGGTTCCACTTCAAATTGTCCACGAAGCTGCTGCAAAACATAGTTTTCCGTTAAAGGCCCCTTAAATTGATAGTTGCTCTTTAAGAGGATCGCCTTGTTGTCAATCCCCGCCATATGCTTTAGCAGACCTGTATCAAACAAGAATAATTTAAACTGATCCAGCCTGTCAAACGCCGCCAGAGGATGTTCCATTTTGGAAGTGTTATAAATCCGGTTCAGCATTCCGGCAGACACCAGCCATTCTATTGCTTCTTCAAAATCCCTGGCGCGTCCTCCTTCCCTGACAGCCCCATACATAAATTTTTCGTTTGCTTTTGCAAGCTGAGAAACAATACTCCTGAAAACCATCAAAATCCGTCCGCTGTTGACCTTTCCGTTGTGTTTAGAAAAGTCATTTTCATAAACCTCGATTAGCTCTTTCTGAATCTGGGAAATCCTGGACGGATCTTTATGCTCTATCCAGGAAGCAACACATTCCGGCATCCCGCCAATAATCAGATAATTGTCATAGGCTTCCAGCAGACGGTTATGAAAAATTTCTTCAATCTGGCTTCCTTTTTCAATGGTGTCATAAAATAGCGCTAATGCCGGATCGGACGCATGGAGGAACTCGTCAAATGTCATAGGACCGATTTCCAATAAATTAACCATTCCTACCGGATAAGATTTCGGAGCTGCCAGAAGAGTCCCTAACAGGCTTCCGGCTGCAATCACATGGTATTCATTGGCTTTTTCTTTAAAATATTTCAGCGTATTTAACGCTTCCGGACATTCCTGGATCTCATCGAAAATAATCAGTGTCTCTCCTGGAAGGATTTTTTCTCCGCCAATCATAGACAAAAGTTCAATAATCCGCTGAGGATTTTTATTGGATTCAAAAATGGATTTCAGCTCGTCTTCTTCGTCAAAGTTAAAATAAACATAGCTCTCATAATAATTCCTGCCAAACTCTTTCATAAGCCAGGTTTTCCCCACCTGCCTGGCTCCTTTTAAAACCAGCGGCTTACGTTCTTCGCTTCCTTTCCACCAAATCAGATCTTGAATCGCATTTCTTTTCAAATCGTCACCTTCCT
>ULYD01002625.1_pt1 | contig 14376 bp, 7 predicted proteins | sample 1961831 | NCBI WGS metagenome assembly ULYD01 (sample SAMEA4835854, study PRJEB28245) | human gut metagenome | biome: gut microbiome; material: fecal sample | place: Denmark | collected 2008 | reverse complement strand
AAAACACTTGTATGTGTTTACCTTTATGTCAGGGCAGATGTCGTGAACACGCTCCTCCGCCACGTCTACCTTGTATTTTCCTACTGTTTTTCTTGTGGCAATTATCTGACGATTGATGTTAGTCAGACACACTTTGTCATCATCTATAAGGTCAAGCTCGCCTACACCGCTTCGTGCAAGGGCTTCAACTGCATATCCGCCTACACCGCCTATGCCGAAAATCGCAACCCTGCTGTTGCTGAGCTTTTCCATTGCTTCTTTGCCGAATAAAAGCTCGGTCCTTGAAAACTGATTTAGCATATAAACACTCCTGAATACTGTTTTATTCTTTTATGATAACATATCCAAGCCCTTTTTTCAAGTGCATTTTTGCCTGCTTTTATTAATTTTCTGATTGATCCTATATGTATTATATAATATCTTTGTGACAGTTTTCGACCGCATTTTCGTTGCGTTTTTATCGAAAATGTGCTATAATATTATATATGATAATACGCAAAAAGTAATAAAAAGGATTGGTAAAAACATGGACATTAACAAGACCCTTGCGGAAGAATTTAAGCTCAGACAGGAGCAGATAGACAACACTGTTGCACTCCTTGATGACGATAAAACTATACCGTTTATTGCACGATACAGAAAGGAACTTACAGGCTCTTTGGACGATCAGGTGCTTAGAGAGATCGCTGACAGGCTCACATATCTTAGAAATCTCGAAAAACGTAAAGGCGAGATAATCTCTTCTATCACTGAGCAGGAGAAAATGACAGACGAGATAATGTCTGCTATCGAAAATGCAAAGACCCTTGTGGAGGTGGAGGATATCTACAGACCTTTCAAGCCAAAGCGTAAAACAAGGGCTTCGGTGGCAAGAGAAAAGGGGCTTGAACCACTGGCTGAACTTATCCTGACCCAGGATAAGAAATGCGACCCGCAGGTCGAGGGGTCAAAATTTATCAACGAGGAAAAGGGCGTAAAGTCTGCAGACGAAGCTTTGCAGGGTGCAATGGACATAATCGCAGAGGATATCTCTGACGACGCTGACCTGAGAAAGTACATAAGAACGCTGTTTTCACAGATAGGCGTTATAAGCTCGAAGGCGTCTGACGAGAATGCCGAGTCAGTGTATGAGAACTATTATGACTACGCTGAGGCTGTGGGAAAGATAGCAGGTCACAGAGTTTTGGCTTTGGATAGAGGCGAAAAAGAGGGCGTTCTGAAAGTATCAGTGAATGTCCCAGAGGGCGCAGGGGAGAGAGCCTGCGTGTCAAGATATGTGAAAAATAAGTCAGAGTGCGGACAGCTTGTTACGGCTGCTTGTGAGGACGGCTATAAAAGACTTATTTATCCGTCCATAGAGCGTGAGATAAGGGCGGAGCTTTCGGCAAACGCTCAGGAGGGGGCAATAAAGGTGTTCTCCTCAAATCTCAGACAGCTTCTTATGCAGCCGCCTGTTAAAGACACTGTTACCCTTGGTCTTGACCCAGGATATGCTCACGGTTGTAAGACCGCTGTAGTGGACGCTACGGGCAAGGTGCTTGACACTGCGATAATCTACATTACTCCGCCAAAGAAGGATACAGAGCGTGCTAAGCGTATTCTGACGGGCTTTATAAAGAAATATGGCGTTACGACTATCTCCATAGGCAATGGCACTGCTTCAAGAGAAACGGAGCAGTTCACAGCCGAGCTTATCAAAGAAATTCCGCAGAAAGTTTCTTACATGGTTGTGTCTGAGGCAGGCGCTTCCGTTTACTCCGCTTCCAAGCTTGCGGCTGAGGAGTTTCCTGAGTATGACGTTTCACTGCGTTCAGCAGTATCAATAGCACGCCGTTTGCAGGACCCTCTTGCAGAGCTTGTAAAGATAGACCCAAAGGCAATAGGTGTTGGACAGTATCAGCATGATATGCCAAAGGCGAGAATGGACGAGGCTTTAAAGGGCGTTGTTGAGGACTGCGTAAACTCAGTAGGCGTTGACCTTAATACGGCTTCATACTCATTGTTGTCATACATATCGGGCATAAATATGACAGTTGCAAAGAATATTGTTTCCTACCGTGAGGAAAACGGAGCTTTCACCGAAAGAAAGCAGCTTATGAAAGTTCCGAAGCTTGGCGCAAAGGCTTTTGAGCAGTGCGCAGGCTTTTTGAGAGTTCGTGGAGGAAAAAATCCGCTGGATAACACGGCTGTTCACCCTGAGTCATACAAGGCAGCGCAGGCGCTTATTGACAGATGCGGGCTGAGCCTTGCGGACATGGGCGACGTAAAGCAGATAGCTGAGAAGGTCAATGCAATGGGCATGAAGAAGCTTGCCACAGATATTGGCATTGGTGCACCGACGTTAAAGGACATAGTAGGGGAGCTTGAAAAGCCGGGTCGTGACCCTCGTGACGAGTTGCCTCCACCGCTTATGAGAAGTGGCGACATTATGGATCTTAAAGACCTGAAACCGGGCATGGAGCTTATGGGCACAGTGAGAAACGTTATAGACTTCGGTGCGTTCGTTGATATCGGTGTTCATGAGGACGGACTTGTACACATTTCTCAGATGTGCGACAGATATATAAAGCACCCTCTTGAGGTCGTAAAGGTCGGGGAGGTAGTTAAGGTTTGGGTACTTAACGTTGACCTGAAGAAAAAGCGTATTTCGCTTACTATGAAAAAGCCTAAGGTGTAGAGATCCAAAACGAAATAAGTTGGAAAAGTCCTAAATAAGTGGGACGTTGGTCTTACACTTTTGCGGCAGACTGAAGGGCTGTTAGAACAGCCCTTTTTTTGTTTGCCGCCAGGTGTGGTCTTGACGCAGGGAGCTGTGAAACGCCTTATGGCTTGACCTTATGGTATAATTATGGTAATATAAAATCGTACATAGACTATGTTATAAAAGGACGTGAAAAAAATGCGGATCGCAGTTTGTGATGATAATGCTGTTTTTCTTCAGTTTTTTAAATCTATGCTGGCAAATGAACTTGAATCAAGGTCGGTCAAGGCTGAAATAGAAACGTTTACCAAAGCTGAGAGCTTTTTTTACTGCCATAGTAAAAAGCCTTTTTCGGCTATATTTCTTGACCTTGATATGCCTGAAATGACCGGTTTTGAGGTCGCACGGCAGCTAGGTCAGAATGGTAATTGCTTCGTGATCTTTGTGACAAGTCATCAGGAGCTGGTTTATGACAGCTTTAATTTCAGACCGCTGAATTTTATCTGCAAAGACCCTGACGCTGATGTTATGAAGGATAGGCTCCATATGGTAGCGGGACAGTTGACGGACGCACTGAAGCAGGAAAAGACAGTGGTTTTGGAGAATAGGGAGCAGGGAAGGATCTCTGTAAAGCTTCGGGATGTAACTTATATAGAGAGCAATAGCCACAGCATCATATATCATTTTGCAAATAATAAGGATACTATTGCTGTCAGAGATAGCATTGGAGAGATAGAAGAAGCTTATCGTAAATTTGATTTTATACGGGTGCATAAAAAATATATCGTCAATCTGAAATATGTTTTTAACATAAGCCGTTCAAATGAAACAGTGATCTTCAAAAGCGGTTCAGAGCTTCCCATGAGCCGAGGATATAAGAATGCAGTTGACGACGCTTTGACTGAATATCTGAGGAGAAAGTGATGACTATTACATTGTGGACGATATTTGAGATCTTGATAAACTTTTATCAGGGCGGTCTGGAAACATGGTTTATATATAGATTCCTTACGCCAAGATCTCATGAAAGGGCTAAGATATGGGCTGTTATATTTGCCGTTTGTGAAGGCTGTCTGGTCACTGCTTTTAATTATTTCACTGTATTTGAGGGCTTTGGAAGTGCTTTGTACTGGGCAAGTCTGCTTGTTTTTGCGTTTTGCTTTTTTAGTGACAATGCTGTAAAGAAATTTCTTTCCATATCCCTCTCGCAGGTTGCGATCTTGTTGATAACGTCATTGGAACTAAATGCTGTATCGTCATTTTTTAAAATATCCCTCAGGAAGCTTGTGGTCGAACAAAGCTTGCTTAGATTTGTGACGCTTATAATGATCCAGATTTCTATATTCATTGTATTTAGATTAATACTGATGGCCTTTAAACATACAGATGATTATACGGCTTCAGATTGGGTGACGATCATTGCAGTGCTTATTATTTCGTTTTTCCTCGTTATGGTAATACATGAACTGTCACTTTCGGCAGACGATGGCCATAGGCTGTATATAAATCTGTCATATATGCTTGTCTTTGTTCTTAATATACTTATATTCTGGATAATAAATTCTTTGATAAAAAAGAATCAGAAGCTCAAGGAAATGGAGATAGTCAAACTAAGAGAGCAGTATCTTGAGCAGTTTATCGGAAACGCCGAGTCGCAATATGACGCCATGAGAAAACTAAGGCATGATATAAAAGACAAATATGAAACGGTCAATGAACTGTTGAAAGTACAAAAAATAGATGAAACGAGAAAATTTATCTCAGAAAGCTTTGACCTTATCGGGAAGTCGGAGTCCTATGTTAAAACGAAAAATAATATTGTAAATGCTATCGTTAACGCAAAGCTTACGATGGCTTCTTCCTTGGGGATAAAAATATCATGTATAACAGTTTCAGATTTTGAGGGAATAAAGGGAACTGACCTTTGCGACCTGTTGAGCAACACGTTGGAGAATGCTATAACGGCATGCAAGGAAATAGCCGACGACGCAAATAAATTTCTGTATCTGAAGATCGACCGAGAAACGGATACATATACGTTTTTGATAAAAAATTCAATAGATCATTCTGTTATGGATAGTAATCCAAGGCTTACGACCACAAAGGCTGATAAAAAACAGCATGGTCTGGGGACCTCAATAATCAGAGAGATAGCAAGAAAATATAATGGCAGATGCGATTTCTATGAGTCGGAGGGAATGTTTTGCTGTCAGGTAACATTGATGGCAGATACAACGGTCCTGAACTAATTGTTCTGGACCGTTGCTGCATTTCGTGACAAAAACCTGCAACTCATTCCAAAAAGCTTGACATATTGCTGTTATTCTAGTAAAATTCAAATTAGGGTAAGACAAAAGCGAGGCGGTAGTTTATGGATCTTGTTGTATCGGGTATACTTAATTTTTTGACCGAGCAGGAAGCTATCGGCAAAGCAGATGAGGTACAGGATTTTTATCGGTATGGCATAGAAATAACTATCTCATCAATGTTGAACATTGTGCTTGTATTGCTTATGGGAGCATTAACAGGGCATTTGCTGGAAAGCGTAATATATTTGGCAGTGTTTATTGCTGTCAGGGTTATTACCGGAGGGTATCATGCAGATACATATTTCAGATGCAATCTGTTGATGTGTTCGACATTTATTGCTACAGCTTTTCTTAATGACAAGGTATGCGGATATATAAATATATGGGTGATCGCTGCCTTTGTGGTGTTTGAAGAGATAATAGCTTTTGTATTCTGCCCTGTGGAGAACAAAAATAAGCCTATAGAAAAAGAAAAAAAGCCAAAGTTCAAAGCGATGGGAATGATAGTTTTTCTGTTGCTTGATCTGTTTGGCGGGGCGATTATCAATAGATATCAGATGGTTGGATCTATGATCCTGTTAACAAATCTATTAATTGCAGTTTTAATAATATCAGCGAAGATCAAAGAAAAGAGGTGTGATAAGAATGAGATCATTTAAGAAATTGCTTGCCAGCCTTATTGCCAGAGCAACTAAGAGAATGGGTATAGCTGCCTGCGGATGTGCATCAATGTATGGTGGCTATCAAACTAAAGAGCCAAAAAACATTTACAAGAATTAAGCGTAAAGCTACAAGAATTACGATAAGCATTACAAAGACTTTATCATTTCCCCTTTAAATCTTGTGATACTTGTAAATGAGGTAACATTAGCAGGAAAATAACTTCCTGCTGGTGTTACCATTTTTTTTATTTGTAGTGAGTTCAAGCTTTTGACAGTGAGTAGATTTGCTTTTAGACACAAAAAAATTACGCCCTACAAAAGGATGCGCTGTACTATTCGGTTTTCAAAGAACGGGCGGAGGCTATAGAGAAAGCCCCCTCACTTTCCATGTTGAAAAGTTGAGGGGGCTACAACCAAGTTTTTTAATTTTCTAAAAGATTTTTGAGCTTTGCTCTGATTTTTGTCGAAGGCATAAAGAAAGAGCGCCGGAGATTGCCGTCCCCGTTCGGCTGGGGATACATGGTCAGAATGTGGGTGTCGCTTGCCGCCTTTCGGAAAGGGACTTGCTGGCAAGCTCGCTTTCAGGAAAATAGGCGGTGGCGGAATGATCCGTCACCGCCTATTGTGTTTAGGCTATTTTGATTTCGGAAGCGTCGGCTTATTTAACCTTGGATTCCTTTCTCTTTTTGCCGCTTACGCCCAGCAGAGTCAGAACGCCGCACAGAGCAGCCAGCCAACCGATGTGGTTGCTGCTGTCACCGGTCTGAGGACACTTGGTGGAGTCGTCATTTCCTGGCTTATTGGTGTTATTATCACTGCTGCCTGTATTGTCGGTGTTGCCGCCGTCGGGGAGCTTGTCGATGACCGTATTCTCGCTGCGCTTGGCGCCGCAAACGGTGCATTCCTCGTGCTTGATGCCGGTGGCCTCCTTGGTAGCGGCCTTGTCGATCACCCACTGGAAGCTGTGTGCTGCCGTGTCGGCCTTGTCGCCGCACTCGCACTCATGCCAGTGGTTGGTGCCGTCATACTTCCACACTGTACCGTAGCTGTGGGTATGATTGCTGCCTGTTGCGGGGATCGGTGCGGTTTCAAGAACCTTCTTGCAGACGGTGCATTCCTTATGCTTAGCGCCGTCGGCGGTTTCGGTAGCTGCCGTGTCAACGATCCACTCGCTAGCACTGTGAGCTGCAATATTGGCCTTATCGCCGCACTCGCACTCATGCCAGTGATCGGTGTCGTCATACTTCCACTCGGTGCCGTAGCTGTGGGTATGGCTTGGAGGCGCATCCTTATAGGTGGCCTCGAGCTTCACATCATTGCCGGGCATGGTGAAGGTGGTAGTTGCCTTGGTGGCGTCTGCCAGAGTGACATTGCCCTCCAGCACGACCCACTTGTCAAAGACCTTGCCTGCCTCCGGTGCGTCCGCCGTAACGGTCACAACGGTGTTCTGCGCGATCTTGTCCGTGATGAGTGTCCCTGCGGCAACGGAGGCTGTGCCCTTGATGACCGTGACTGTGAACTCGGTCGCGGCGGAGCTTCTGACGAACCTTGTCTCGCCGCAGTCGGCACGCTGGCAGGTGTAGAGAATTCCTTCGCTCTTGCCCTGTTTTGCAGGTTTGCCGCCGTCCCAGTCGTGGCTGAGCTTATTAACGACATGACCGTAGCGGATAATCTGTCCGCAGCCGGCTGTGCACTGCTGGTCACCGCTATAGCCTGAGGTGGTGCATCCTGGCTTAACCTCATTGATCAGCTTGCAGTTATCGGCAATTTCGTGGAGGGACGGGGTAGAGACGCCCTTATGCGCGATCCTGTCGCACGATGTGCAGTACTGGTTGCCGGAATAGCCCCTCTCTGTACAGGTCGCCGTTCTTACATCCCGCAGTTCAAGGGGACCGCTATGCCTGAAGTCGCCGGTCTCGCCCTTTACGGTGCCGCCGCAATCTGCGCAGGCGGTGTCGCCGGTGTAGCCCTTACGGTCGCAGACCTGCTCCTTCGCGTTGAGCAGCGTTGTGCCTCCGCTGTGGTCACAGCTTGCATAGACAGGCTCAAAGAAGAAACTGCCGCCGCCGGGGGCACCCATGGCGCTGAACTCTGGGATCGTGCAGCCCCACTCAAGGGCGGAGCCGTTGGTCACCAGCTTGAACAGGGTCTTCGCCTCATTGGTATTCCAATTTCTAGTAACAGGTATGATGTCATACTCATTGTATTCGCGGCGATACTCCACCTTCCAGCCGATGGCTTTCTGACCGGTTCTCTCCTCGGGATAAAGCCTGATCTTGTCGCCTGGCTTGACGATCATACGGGTTGCCCGACCGTTTTTCACCGTCACAAGGGCGGTGTCCTTTGTCCAATCGCCGTCAATTTCTTTCGTCTCTTTGTATTCGCAGACGCTGCATTCAGCCTCCATGCCGCCTTTATCGCCCTCGGTATCAGGGTTTTTGACCACATTCCAGCGGCCCCAGCTATGGGGAACCATGATGAACTCCTCGCAGCCGGGAACCTTGCACTTTTCTGGGTGGGCATAGCCGGATTCAAGGATGAGCTGCTCCACCGTCTTGGTCGAGCCGCCAATGTTGAAGGTATACTCATAGATACTGCCGAAGCCGGTGCAGTCCCAGTTCCAGCCGTAATCATGGACATGGCTCTTCACAGGAACGATATAGTCGCAGACGGAACATCTGAGCACATCGACTCTGCCGCCGCCCACTGCGTCATAGCTAATGTCAAGCACAAAGGTATGCGGGAAGATGCGCTCCTTGGAGCCGGTGGTCATATAATGCGGTTCGTAATAGCCTGCTTCAAACAGGCACGGGAGCTTGTGGCCGTCGCATTTCGGGTCGCCGCCCACGACACCGTTATGGGTATTCCCATGCTTATCGACCCAAGTGACCTTGTATTCCGGCGTTTTCTCGCTGTCTTCCGTGGGCACACGCACACCCGCCTGCTTGTGGCTGTAGGCATGGGTGGCAGTCAGCTTTGCCTCCGCCGTTTTCATGGTGTCCGAAGGGTCACCCTTTCTGCCGATGATGCAGTAGTAGGAGTAATCCTCCTGGCAAGCCTGGGTGGAAACCGGCATCTTCAGTGTGGAGGTCGTCACACCCGTGTAAAACCCATCCTCAGGCAGCTTGTAGGGCGCCGCCGTGGGATTCTCATTATTCTTCCGATACCACTGATAGGTCAACTCGTCGCCCTTCAGGCTTCTTGCCGAGACAGAGAAGGTGACCGGGTTATTTTCATAGAACAGCAGGCCGTTTTCCGGCTCTTCGTTATAATCGTCGTAGATAGAGGTCTTACACTTGACGCCCCTCGGCTGGCGGTTGATGACGATGGAACTGCCGCTGATGTAGCCGCAGACCTTGCACACGCCCTTGACGTCAAATTCATGGTTGGCGGCATTCAGCTTTTTATCGTCACAATAGCGGCAGGGGTGCCAGTGCTGCGTTCCGTCAGCCGCCCAGCTGGCGGAGGCTATGTGGGTATGTCCGGCGCCGGCATGCTCCGTCTTCAGATGATCCTCAAAATCAGAGTCGCTGAAGCACCAGTCGTCATGATCGCAGCCCATAGCGCTTACGGCATCTCGGCAGCAGTCCTTGCAGCGCTGATCGCAGCCGTCCTCGCAGGGATCGCTGTCGTGGAAGCACAAGCCGCAGTCCTCACAGAAGTGATCCGCATAGTCCGTGTCCATTGCGCACATTCCCTCGGAGCAGTCGGAGTTGCCCTCGCAGCACTCCTTGCACATCTCGCAGGTTTCGCAGAATTCGTCCTCGTCCTCCTTATCTGTGACCCAGCCGTCACAGCCCTGGCAGATGTGCTCGTCCCACTCGGCGCTTTCCACGCAGGTCTCGCCGTCCGGGCAGCCGCCACCCTCGGAGTTATCTCGGCAGCACTCAAGGCACAGGCCGCAGTCCTCGCAGGATTCCTGGTTCAGCAGGCATTCCTCGCACTGCTCGCAGGACGTGTGGCAATCGATGCAGTGGATGACGCCGGTATCATCGTCGTCCACGCACTCGTCCACCGAACCGAAGCAGGCGTTACACAGCGAGCAGTGCATCGGGTCGCTGTCATCGTTTGCGCAGTCATCGCAGAAGCCGCAGGAGTCGCAGATGGTTATGGAGCAGCAGGGACCCTTATGGCATTCGCCGCACAGCTGGTCATCCTCGCCAATGTAGCACTTGCCGCAGGTCGAGCAGTGCGTTTCCTCCATGCAGTCCGCGCATTTGTAGCATTGATCGCACCAATTGGGTGTATTGAACAGACACTCACCACAGTCGTTACAATGGGTTTCAACCCAGCACTCGTAGTTACAGTCAATGGTGCAGAACAGGCAGTCACACATATACTCGCTGCCAAAATGGTAATGGTCGCAGTTAGGACAATCGAAGCCGTCATCGTAGTCGTCCCAAAAGGCATGGGCGGGAAGCTCCAGACTCGGCATCAGTGAGAGCAGCATCACAAGCGCCAACAGGACGCTGGCGACGCGCCTTCGTTTGTTCGTTTTTGTCATACTATTATTCCTCCCTCATAATTATTTTAAAGATTTTTATGCTTTTTGTGTTGCCTGATTTAAACACTGTCGATGACCGAAGCAAAGTAGTTTTCGGATACCGAACCGAAGAGAAAAGCGTCTATCAGACCCTCACGCTTTGCCTGCCGTACCTTTTCGGTCAAATCTTCATCTGTATCATCATCCACAAAGAGAATGACACGACAGCTTTCCGTGTTCCGTTTTACCTTGTCACGGATCGCCATTCGTTCTTTGAACATCCATGGCGAATATGCCTTGACCTCCATTAAAAGCACATCCGGTCGATGCGTTTTGCACCACTCGGCGGTTGCGTCCGGCGACTCGGAGATCACAACTTGGCAATCGTCCAATTTTTGCATCAGCATTCGCTCCATGGTGTGCGCATGGATATCGCTTTGAATGTCCAGAACGATTTTTTTCATCATTCATCACCACCTTCTAAAAGCACAATCCTAATCTTACATTATCTATTATACTGATTTTTTGGCGTTTGTCACTGGCACTTGTGCCAGTAACAGAAGAAAAATCTTGATTTTTTTCAAAAAAATTTGCCTTTTGGGCGCGAAAAACCCCTTGACCGTACAGCCAAGGGGTTCAGTTTTGCTTATTCGTCTTTTAAGGTGATCACCATGAGCTTGTTTTCAATGGCGGTTGCAACCAGCGCTTCTCTGCTTTCAAAGCCGCTCTTTTCCACCATATCGTCCAGGTTCCAGCGAACGCCGTTTTTGGAGATGCCCAGCTTATCGGCAATTTCCTGATAGGTAAAGCCCTTTATATAAAGGCGTAGGATGTCTAACTGCCGGGGCGAGAAGACATCGGACATCGTACCCTCCATTTCAATGGCCGGAGCGGTATCGGGGAATACCTTTTCGCCTGCCAGAGTGCGCTTTACCACGCTCATCAGCTCCTCTGTTCCGTGGTCCTTATACCACAGGCTGTCGGCAGCACCCATTTTGGCTCTTTGCAAAACTTCGGGATCGACAAGCGAGGTAGCCACAACGATTTTGATTTGCGGAAAAGCCTTTTTGATGCGCTCTGCGGCGGCAAGACCGGAATGCTTATGATGCGTCTGCACATCCATAAGGACGAGCTTTACGGTGGCGTCGCAGTGCTTTTCCGCTTCAAAGGCGTCACGGAAAACGCCGACAAGATGAAACTCGCCGTCTGCCGCAAGACGATCGACAAAGTGCTTTTGGATGTATAGATCATCTTCTACAAGTATGGTGTTTATCATAGGCTGACCTCCTTTGCGGGAATCGTAATCAGAAGAGCAAAGCGTGGATTGTGCGAAATATGCATTTCACCGCCGGAACTTTCAATACTGCGGCGAAGCGTTGACAGGCCGCTGCCTTCCTTTATCGGCTCTGTGGGTATTTTGCCGTTGTTGGTTATGGTAACATCATAGCGTTCGCCGCGCTGGGCAATGCGGATATATACCTCATTCCCGTCTGCGTGCTTGATGCAGTTGGTCACGCACTCCTTGGCGGCAGCAACGGTCAGCTCCTCGGCTGCGGTATCACGGGGCAGGTAGCCGTCGATTTTTACAGCCACGCCAAGCTGCTGTGCAGTTCTTTTTACTTCGTCCATTGTGCTGACAGAGGTGACACGGTTGCTTGCCAGCATACCGATGGCATTTTGCAGCGCCTCAAGCTTTCGCTCAGTATCCTCTCCGCTGTCTATGATGTCACGGATGGTCAGGAGGCTTCGCCCGATGGTATCGTGAATATAGACCTTTAGGTCAAGGCTTTCCTTCTCTTTGACATCGTTCTCCATGCGAGCGTACATCTTCCTGAGCTTTCGATTGACTTCTGCCAGTTCTTCATTTATTTCCTCTTGCTTTTGGTAGCCGTTATACAGCTCGGTTACATTGTGCGCCGTTATCTGCTGCCAGCGGTCATCGCTGTCCACGGTGATATTTTGTGTGCGAAACTGCCAGACGGTCTTGTCGGGCAGGATGTAGCAATCATCCTTGACGGTTACGGATCTGTCCGGCGCGCTCAGGGCATTTTCCATATCGCTTTTAATTTGCAGCTCGTGGCCGCAAAGGGCAAAGGAGAGCCTGCGCATACGGTTGTTGCACAGGATGATCCTGCCGTTCGGGTCGGCAAAGCAGATGCCCATAGGCAGCTTATCGGTTGCTTCCTTAATGGAGAACGGCGAGAGCTCGTTCTTTTTACGGCGGTATTCCCGCGGCAGAGCAATGGCAAAGTGAACTGCCGCAAGGAAAATGGCAGCGGCAAATATCAGCCACGGTGCGTCCAGCAGAAATGCGTCCCCGATATTATCGGGATCTGCCTGAGAAACGGAGAATAGCAGCGGGATCATCACCGCCATGACTGCCAGACTCAGCAGGCTGCGCACCGGCTTATTGCTGCGAAGAAGCTGATACATAAACAGCCCGATCTCAAGGACGATCTCCACAAGCATGATAAACGGCAGCATGGTCTGCCAAAATTCAAGAAAGGGAAGAAAATGCACTCATTTCCTGTCACCTTCTTTCGCTTCAAATACAAGGTGCTGGTATTCCTCGTCATCCTCTTTTTCACAGCGGATATTGTCTCCGCTTACCAAAGCGGAAAGGTCGGCTTTGCAGCACACATTCAGTGACAAGCGCAAGCCGTTTGCCTTTATGAGGCTTACCTGTATGCCTGTTAAATTCAAAATGTCGGCTTCAATAACCGATTCATAAAAATCAAATACAGCAGTCGCCGTTTTGCCGGAGAGCATGGAAAGAGACTCGTCCACATAGAGCGAGCTGCGGACGCCCAACAGCTTCAGCGTTTGGAGGGACTCATTGAAGGCACGATGGAGTTCCGTTTCCGCTATTTTAATATCTCGGTCGATAAGGAGCGTCAGATGCTTGCGGCGTTTAATATAGCTGCACAGCACGGCGATCTCGGCAAGGAGCGTTTTGGCATTGTCGGGATCGGTGCTTGAGATTCGGCGGTATTCCTTAGTGAGCTCTGCAATGCGGTCGATCTGCGTCTGCGTAGCGGAACGCAGGAGATCATACAGGCGGTTTTGCTCCTCCACCTTGCGGCGCTTGGCTTCACGCTTGTATTCATAACGGAGTATTTCGTTCCTGTCGGCAAGCTCGTCTGCAAGAAGTTCGGAGTCCTCCTTGATGTCACGCAAAGCCGACACATCCTCTGTCCATACGGCATAGCCGCCATCAATGGGCATGGTGTGAACGGTCAAGCCGCCCATCGTGACCGGGCTTTGCTCGGCTTTTTTCATCGTTTCCTTTGAAATAGGCGCAGTGTTTACAGCTGCATACCGAACGGTAAAGTCCTTGTCGGTGATCTCTGCCGATGTGCCGACAGAGGAGGCAAACAAGTCCACATAACGGCTGTTTGAATGTATATATCCGCAGGCGATGCAAAGCTCAAAGGTCAGAATATACATCACACTTTGGAATGCGGCAATATCGCCGAACAAGTGGAGCAGCCAATCCGCACCTGCATAGTAAAGCACGCTGTAAACGATCGTCAGCAGCATAGGAACAATGGGCAGAAAGTGGAGTCTTCCTTTTTGCACACGGCATTTGAAAAACATAATTACGAGTGCGGCAAAGGCACACAGCACCTGCCAGCCTACAATAATGAAGTAGCCTATCGAGTAGCCGTTGTTTTTGTCTGTCCACACGGCGGCGTCCTTCGGAAAGGTAAATACGAATTGGTGCAGGTCATTTGTGAGCACGAGCAGAAGCAATGTGCCGGAGATGATCCACAGAATCGACATTCCCTTGGGGAATTTGTATTCGTCCGGCTTTCCCAATGACATGGCGATCAGCAGCGCCAGCATAGGCACAAACAGCATGGGCAGATAGAACAGATACCACAGGTAACGGACGGCATCCGGCTGCCAGAATATAAAATACTTTGCCGAACGGACTACCATCCATATGATGAGCAGTACTGCGGTGACCGTCATAAACCTGCACACCTGCTTTTGCACGATCCGCTGACGGACGGAGAGCCCCCAGGCGGCGAACAGACCGATATAGATAAAGCTGCGCAGATAGGAAAACAGCATCGGGTAGAAGCTGCCCCTGCCCACAATTCGTAAGCAATATGCCAGTATCACGGCAAGTACAGCGATGCCGCTTGTTATGATAGTATTCTTTTTCTGTTCGGTCATAAACAGACCCCATTTCGCCTTCATTCGTGTTTGTTTACC
>ULYD01075548.1_pt1 | contig 14526 bp, 7 predicted proteins | sample 1961831 | NCBI WGS metagenome assembly ULYD01 (sample SAMEA4835854, study PRJEB28245) | human gut metagenome | biome: gut microbiome; material: fecal sample | place: Denmark | collected 2008 | reverse complement strand
CCAAGCGGGAGGTGATACCGTTTAAGTCACCGATTCCGTCGCCATCGCTGTCCTGAAAGCTACGGGGATAGATTTGGTATATAATCGCTTCTTTCCACCAAGTCTTTTGAATGTCCTCTTGACCGGACGTACTCTCTGTAACATGCTTTGAATCCATCTTATTATTCTTTAGTTTTTTACTATAACAAAAGGATGTGGTGGTTAGTTTCAGCAACTTATGACGCTTGGGAAGTGTTGTTTTATCAACAAATAGAAGAAACATATGGAAAATGGAGTAATGATGCAGTATTTCGAATGGAATCTGCCGAACGATGGAATGCTGTGGAAACGGCTGAAGGATGACGCCTCGCATTTACATGAGATCGGGATCAGCGCCGTATGGATCCCACCCGCTTACAAAGGCCATGAGCAAGCGGACGAGGGGTATGGAACCTATGATCTATATGATTTGGGGGAGTTCGACCAAAAAGGGACCATACGCACCAAGTATGGAACTAAACAGGAACTTCAAGAAATGATCGAGGAACTTCACCGGAACCAGATTGGCGTATATCTGGATGCCGTGATGAACCATAAGGCGGGAGCCGATTATACCGAGTGGTTTATGGCGCAAGAGGTAGATCCTGGGCAACGGGAAAACGCTACCAGCGAACCCCATGAGATAGAGGGATGGACCGGCTTCGACTTCCCGGGGCGTGGCAATATGTATTCTAATTTTAAATGGCATTGGTTTCATTTCTCCGGGACGGACTATGATGTGTCCCGCAAGAAGGAAGGTATATTCCAGATTCTGGGAGAGGGAAAACATTGGAGTGAGGGAGTCGATGATGAGAATGGAAATTACGACTATCTCATGTTCGCCGATCTGGATTTCGATAACCCTGAAGTCGTGCGTGAGATGCAGGACTGGGGGATCTGGGTATCGAACGAACTAAACTTGGACGGTATGCGCCTTGATGCGATCAAGCATATGAACGACCAGTTTATCAAGCATTTTCTGGAGGCGGTGAGAGCGGATCGGGGAGAGGGTTTCTACGCTGTCGGGGAATATTGGAAAAACGATACCGAATCGTTGGAGGCTTACCTGTCGCAAGTAGAATATAACGTGGATTTGTTTGACGTAGCCTTACATTATAACTTGAATGAGGCTTCCGAGAAAGGTCGTGACTATGATTTACGCGATCTATTAAAAGGGACCTTGGTCGAGATATGCCCGGATCAAGCCGTCACCTTCGTGGATAACCATGATTCCCAGAAAAACAGTTCTTTGGAGTCGCAGGTGAAGGATTGGTTCAAACCTTCCGCCTACGGTTTGATCCTGTTGATGAAGAAAGGGTATCCGTGCATCTTTTATGGGGATTATTATGGCGTAAAAGGGAAGAAATCTCCCCATCGTAAGGTATTGGATATGCTATTGCGTGCCCGGAAAGAATATGCGTACGGGGAAGAGGTGGATTATTTTGATCATCCGAACACGATCGGCTTCGTACGCTTGGGAGATCTGGGACATGCTGATTCGGGCTTGGCGGTGGTTATCTCGAACGGGGAAGATGGAGAGAAAACAATGTCTGTGGGGGAGAACCGGAAAGGCGAGGTATGGCATGAGATCACAGGCTCGGTAAAAGATACCGTGGCGATTGATGAGGAAGGGAAAGGCCGTTTCCTTGTCAAGGGAGGCAAATTGGCTGTTTGGGTCAAGGCTTAACGGATGCTTTACTTGACCTCGAATTGTATTTTCTTCTGGTTCCCCTCGTTGTCGATGAGGGTAAGGAGATGTTTTCCTTGGCTCACGGAGCAACTGATCTGGTGATTATCGGTGGTCTCTCCCAGATAGCTTTCGTCCAGATGCCAGTAAATCGTAGCGTCACGGCGGGCGTGGGCGGCCTTGAAGATAAATTTCTCGGACTTCCCGGAGAAGCCTTTCGGAAGGTAGAGAATGGCGTTATGCTCGGGATAGATCAGTTCGATCTGGCGGTTCAGGTCTTGCCCGCAGCCGGGTTTTACCGGAGGGAGCGGGATATAATCGATGTGATAGTTGCGGTAGTAATACTCCTGTGCGGGAGGAAGCACGAACCACGGGCGGCTGATCATCCGGTCGACAGACTCGCAGGAACTATTGACCCTGTACCGTCCGTCCGCCGATAGATGCACGAGCTTATGGTAGGGGCAAATCCCCGTGTTATTGCCGGACAGCGGCATGTATAAGGTGTCCGTTTGCTCGCAGTAGGGCGAGGCTTTATGTCCGCTGTTCCGGCAGATCACCATGGGAAGCGTCTCATCGTAGGGCAGGTCGAACCATTCGCCACCGGGCAATAGGGAAAAGAGATCGAAAAGGACCGGGGCGGCGTTGCCGACACCCGTAAGTCCCGGACGGCCCTCGCCGGAAGCGTTACCTGCCCATACGCCGACGACGTAGCGGGGAGTCGTGCCGATCGCCCAAGCGTCTCGTCCCCCGTAACTCGTCCCGGTCTTCCATGCGATCCGTTTCATCGACTCGAATTGTTGCCAGTCGGCCTCTTCCTCGGGACGGTTAAGGGCGGACATCGCCTCGAACGTGTACCACAGGGCCGCGGAGGAAAGGAGAGCCTTATCGGTGAGCCGGCTATCGGTAAGGGAACGGATGGGTTCCTTCCTCTCCGCCGGAAAGGGAGTCAGCGGATGGATGTCCGCCGGATTATAGCGTCCGTTGTAAGTACGGTAATGTTTAAGCACACGAGACATGGAGGCATACATACCGGAAAGATCCCATAAGGTTCCCTCGGCCCCTCCCAAGATCAAGGAGGCCCCGTAATGTTCCTCGGAGAAACGTAAGGTAGTCATTCCCCACGATTTCAGTAAAGACATAAAGCGTCCGGTATTATACTGGGAGAGCATACGTACCAAGGGAACGTTCAAGGAGCGCTCTATGGCTACATGGGCCGGTACCGCCCCGTAGAATGTCTTGTTGTAATTATGGGGGGAGAAGCCATTTATATTCAAGGGCACGTCCGATACCAGCATAGAGGGGAGCAACAGCCCGTCGTGCAGCATACCGGCATACAGGAAGGGCTTGAGGATGCTTCCCGTGCTGCGGGGCGAGGTGATGATGTCCACTTGGTTCCCCTGCCGCTCGTCGGCCGGATAGGTAGCGTTTCCGGCGTAGGCCAATACCTCCCCGGTCTCCACGTCCGCGACGATCGCCGCCAGATTATGGATATGGTTGGAACTGTATTCACGGGCATAACGGTTTACGAGGGCCTGTGTCTGCCGTTGCAGGGCTTGGCGGACGGAGGTTTGGATGCGTTGTCCCGGTTGTTCCGCGGCTAGTCTCTCCAACAGATGCGGGGCATCATTAGGTAAAGGGAGAGGGGCTTCGGGAAGTGGCTCCATGCAGGCCAGCTCGTATTCGGTCTCCTCCAATACACCTTTCTTTTGAAGGGAAGCCAATAAGCGATCCCGCTTCTCCTTCAGTTGTTTCCGGTTTCTCCCGGGGTGGATCAAGGCGGGGGAGTTGGGAAGAACTGCGAGCGTGGCGCTCTCGGCCCACGATAGCTCGGAGGCGCTTCGCCCAAAATAACGCCATGCGGCGGTCTCCAGCCCGATCACGTTTCCCCCGAAGGGAGCGTGCGAGGCATAGAGGTTCAGTATCTCTTGTTTGCTATGGGTGGTTTCCAGAAAGAGCGCCCAGCACATCTCGATCGTTTTCTCGTAGAAGGTCCGATCTTGGTTCCCTCTCGCTATGCGTGCCAATTGCATGGTCAAGGTGCTTCCTCCGCTCACCACACGCCCCGCTTTCCCGTTCAAGCGGATCGCCCGGAAGATGGCGGCGAGGTCTATACCGGGATGGTAAAAGAACCGTTTATCCTCATACGTGAGCAAGCAATCCACGAATTTATTAGGCAAGCTATCCGCCGCCGGGAAACGCCATTGCCCGTCCGGTGCGATACGTGCGCCTAAAAGCTCGCCCTCGGCCGAATATAATAAGGTAGAGCAGGGGGCGGGAAATAATTGCCGGGGCACGATGCCATACATGACACACCACGCCGCCACGCCGATCCCCAAGAGGGATGCGAGGAGGCGCCATGGCACTCGTCCCGGCCTCGGTAATAGCGACTTGGATAGATGGCTGAGGCATCTGCCAGTACTCCGTAGGAAGTACTGTAGTACTGTGCGCAAAGTACTGCGGTACTCCTTACGAAGTACTGCGGTACTGTCCGGCTGAGTATTGCGGTACTTTATAAGGAGTACTGCCTCAATCATACCAATTGACACTCTCCTCATAATGATCGAACCTTAGCTCTTCCGTCACTCCGACTCTTCGCAAGGCGTTTAGCACGATCCTTTGCTCTTTAGGTGAGAGTGGAAATTCGCCCCTTCGCCGCTCGAAGTAGGGGTTACGTCCGAAATGGGACATGAGTATCGACATGAATTGCTGGTATTGCGCCGGGAACATCCGGCTCTGCATCCCGGTGAAGCCCCGTGCGTAGGTGACGGGAGCGGAGTCTCGGAAGTAGGGGCAGGCCTCATCCCGGGTACAGAGGGTGGGGTTCAGCAGCCGTAATACGGTTGCCGGTTGTTCGATGAGCGGCCGGTAGGCGATCTGGTGCAGGCACTTTCCGGCCCGAGGGCAATCTTGTTGCTGGCAGACGGCGTAGTCGATGGGGATTTCCTTGTGTAGTTTCTTGGGCATGATCTTGTTTTACAATCTTAGATGTTTCATTGAACGCAAATATAGCGAATATATTCGAGAAGTGATTGTTCGAAAAGGAGATATACGGATAGATCATTGCATCTTGGTATAATTTATGTACATTTGTGGATTAACCATTTAAACATTCATGTGTATGATACGGTCTATCGGTTTATTCTGCGTACTTTGTCTCTTGTCTATCTTGACAAGTTGTCATACGACAAGCCCTGCGGATCAAGATCTCCCTCCTTATAATCCGAATGTAGAGGCGTTTACTACCGGGAAGATTTCCCGGTATTCTCCCGTTTACCTGATCTTTAATCAAGAGATCCCGGCGGATCGATTAAAGGCGGACCGATTGGGGAAACTCGTGCGCCTCAAGCCCGATGTGCCGGGACGATGGGCTTTCGAGAATAACCGGACGTTGGTATTCAAGCCGGAGAAAGGCTTTGAGCGAAACACCTCTTATCAGGTGAACGTCGATTTGTCCGAATGGTTTGAGGCGGAAGGTAAGGATAAGCGGTTCGCTTTCGGTTTTACCACGCTCCCTTTAGCTCTTCGGGGGAATCTGGAGTCGATGGATATCAACAAGAAAAACGAGAATGGGTACGATCTGACAGCCGTACTTTTCACGCCGGATAAGGAATCTCCGGGGACCGTGGAGTCGTTGGTGGATTTCTCGGAGAAGGTAGACGCTACTTGGCAACACAGCCCGGATGGGAAGAAACATGAGGTAACCTTGACCAATGTTCCCGCCGGGATGAAGGGGGAACGGATACTTAGGCTTTCCGTCTCTTCGAATAAACTAGGCGTGGAAAAGGCCGATGTAGTGACGGTGAACATTCCGGATCAGAATGATTTCTCTGTATACGACGTGGTATATGTATCTGAGCCGGAATGCTACGTGGAGGTCGCTTTCACGAAATTATTGGACTCGGCCCAAGATATGAGAGGCTTGGCTTTTATCGCCGGAAATACCTCGGAGACCGTAAACGTGGATGGCAATAAGCTACGCCTATATCCGGACGCCGACTTGCGGGAGAAGGGTGCGATGAACATCCATCTGAACCAAGGCATCCGTAGTAAGAGCGGCTTGAACCTAAAAGAGGCCGTCGTGCGTCAAGTGGTAGCCAACGAGCAGAAACCTAACGTCCGTTTTATCGGGAAAGGAGTGATCATCCCGCAATCCACGCAATTATCCGTTCCTTTCCAAGCGATTTATTTGCGAGGGGTTACGGTGAGCGTTATCAAGATATTGGAGCAGAATATCGGTCAGTTCCTGCAATCGAACAACTTGGATGAGTCCGGGGAGTTAATGCGTGTCGGGCGCTTGATCGCCCGTAAGACGATCTTCTTGGATGAGGAGGGTCTTGACCTGTCCCGGTGGAATACGTTCGCGGTCGATTTAAAGCGGTTGATCGAGCCGGAACCGGGCGCTATCTACCGTCTGGAGCTTTCGTTTGACCGGCCTTTGTCTGTTTATCCTTGCGGGAATGATACGGTAGTCCTCTCGAAGGAACAGATCTTGGCCTCGGATGAGATTCGTTTCAAGGAAGAGTCCGCCCGTTTTGACGAGGGAGGGTATTACTATTATCGCCAATATGATTGGTCTGATTATAATTGGGAGAAACGGAGTGATCCTTGCTCGGACAGTTATTATTTTAATAAGGTGGAGGGAAAGAATGTCTTGGCTACTAATTTAGGACTGGTCGCCATGCTGGGGCAGGATAATGATATGACCGTGTTGGTGCATAATATACAGAATACGGAGCCGGAGCGAGGAGTTACGGTTACCGCCTATAATTACCAACACCAAGCGTTGGCCTCGGGCACGACCGATGACAAGGGACAGGTACGGCTGGATCTCTCCTCGGGACGTCCGTTCTACCTGATCGCCTCACAGGGAACCCAACGTTCCTATCTGCGGGTGGATAACGGATCGGCTCTCTCGCTCAGCTCGTTCGATGTATCGGGCGAGGTAGTCCAGAAAGGGATCAAGGGCTTTATCTATGGCGAGCGGGGCGTATGGCGTCCGGGTGACATGTTGCATCTGGGCTTTATGCTGAACGACCGGGCGAAGCAATTGCCGGCAGAGCATCCGGTGGTGATGGAGCTGTACAACCCGTTAGGGCAAATGTATGCCCGTAAGACGCAGACCCGTGGCGAGCTGGGGCTTTACGCCTTCGATTTCGTTACCGAGGCGGACGCTCCCACGGGTGCGTGGAATGTGAAGGCGCAAGTGGGTGGGGTCTCTTTCTCGAAGCGCTTACGCATCGAGTCCATCAAGCCGAACCGCCTGAAGATCGCCTTATCCATGCCGGAGAAGACCTTGTTGCGTGGTGAACCTATGGATGCCCGCCTGCATGTGGAATGGCTGCAAGGAGCTATTGCCCGTAACTTGAAATATGATATACAAGGTACCTTTATCGCCACCCCGACTACCTTCGAGGGGTATAAGGGGTTCTATTTCGACGATCCTTCCCGTGTATTTAATACGGAAGAGAGCAAGCTGATCTCCGGCGTTACCGATGAGCGAGGCGATGCCACGGTACAAGCCCGCTTCGAGCTGGGTTCTACCGCTCCCGGAATGTTGCTGGCAAACCTAGTGACCCGGGTATATGAGGAATCCGGCGATTTCAGTATCGACGCGGATCGGATGCTTTACTCGCCTTATCGCCGGTATACCGGTATCAAGTCTCCGCAGAAAGATAAGGAACAACTAAATACCGGAACCAATTACACCTACGAGGTCGCTTCTGTTGATTATTTAGGGAAACCGCAAGCGAATACGGAATTAGATGTGAAAGTATATAAGGTCTACTGGTATTGGTGGTGGGACTCCAACAGTAGCGGTCTGGCCAATTACGTATCGGATTCCTACAATAAGCCGGTAAAGACATTTGCCATTCGTACGGATGGGAGCGGGCGGGGTACGTTCCAGCTCTCGTTCCCGGATAAGGAGTGGGGAACGTATTTCATCTCCGTGAAAGATAAGGAGAGCAAGCACTCTACGGGAGTGATGAGTTATTTCGACTGGCCTTATAACGAGGGCCGACGTAACACCGATGGCAGCGAGTCCGCCACGATGCTTAGTTTCAAGATCGATAAGGATAGTTATACGCCCGGCGAGAAGATGGTAGTCACCTTCCCCTCTACGAAAGGAAGCCGTGCGATTATCAGTATAGAGAACGGCGTGCGTGTCCTTTCCTTGACGGAACATACGTGCGAGGATAAACAAACGACCGTGAGGCTGGATGTGACGAAAGATATGCAGCCGAACGCTTACGTCTATATCACCTTATTGCAGCCTCATGGCATTACGAAGAACGATTTGCCGATCCGCTTGTATGGCGTGGTCCCGTTCACGGTAACTTCTCCGGAGAGCCATCTGACTCCGGTTATCCAATCTCCCGCTGAGCTGAAACCGGATGCCTCTTATACCGTCTCCGTCTCCGAGAAGAATGGAAAGGAGATGGCTTACACGCTGGCGATCGTGGATGAGGGCTTGCTGGACTTGACCCGTTTCCGTACGCCGGAGCCTTGGAAGGCGTTTAACGCCCGGGAAGCGTTGGGCGTGAATACATGGGATTTGTATAACTACGTGGTTGGCGCTTATGGCGGCCGTATCGAGCAATTGTTCAGTATCGGCGGCGACGATGCGCTGAACAAAGGCCCGAAAGCGATCGTGAACCGTTTCAAGCCCGTGGTGCGATTTGACGGCCCGTTCTTGCTGAAGAAGGGGAAGACCGCCCGGCATACCTATCAGATGCCGAATTATAACGGGCGTGTCAAGATCATGGTGGTAGCCGGAAACGGGGAGGCTTATGGACATGCCGATAAGAGCGTGATGGTACGTAAGCCCGTAATGCTGCTAGGAACCTTGCCCCGGGTGATTGGCGTGGGCGAGGAGATGGTAGTACCCGCTACGGTATTCGCTACCGAGGATGGCGTAGGAGCCGTGAATGTATCTATCGCTTGCAGCTCGAATATGGAAGTGGTCGGCGAGGCGACGAGGAGCTTGAGCTTCGAGCGGAAAGGGGATCAGCAAGCCTCGTTCCGTATCCGGGTGAAGAAGAACCCGGGTATCGGGAAGGTAACGATAACCGCTACGGGTAAAGGGGATAAATCCGTTTATGAGACGGAACTGGAGATCCGTACGGTACGCCGCCCGCAAGTGAAAGTTACCGCCGCTACCTTGGAGGCCGGCAAGTCTTGGAAAGAGACGGTCGCTATGCCGGGTGCCACGGGTACGAACCAGTTGACCTTAGAAGTGTCGGATATCGCCCCCGTGAACGTATCCTCACGTCTATCTTATTTGTTGGGTTATCCGCACGGATGTCTGGAACAGATCACCTCGAAAGGATTCCCACAGCTTTATATCTCCTCGTTTACGGATTTGACCCTGCAACAGGCGAAATCCACGGAGGAGGCCGTGAAAGAGGTGATCCGCCGTCTGCGCTCTTACCAGACCGTAGATGGGGCTTTCGCCTATTGGCCGGGTGGAACGAGCAGCAATGGCTGGGGTACGGTTTATGCTACTCATTTCTTGCTGGAAGCCTCGAAGAAAGGTTACTTGGTTCCCGAGGCCATGAAACAAAGCGTATTGAATAATCTACGCCGGGTAGCCCGTAATTGGAAGCCGGTTACCTCTTATTATAAAGATTCGGAAGAGGCTACCCAAGCCTATCGCCTGTATGTATTGGCTTTGGCCGGGTCGCCGGAGATGGGTGCCATGAACCGCTTGAAAGAGATGAAAGATTTGACCTCCATGAGTCGCTGGTCGCTAGCTTCCGCCTATGCCTTGGTCGGCCGTGAGGATGTCGCTCAAGACCTGATCAGCAAGACGACGGCTCTTCCTTCCGGTTATTCCGAGCATGACGAGACGTTCGGCAGTGATGTCCGGGATCAATCCATCCAGTTAATGACGCTTTGCTTGTTGGATAAAGGCAAGGAGGCCGCTACCTTGGTGGAAGAATTGTCCAAACAACTTTCTTCGGATGATTGGTTGAGCACACAATCTACGGCATTCGCTTTAGTTGCCTTGTCGGACTACCTAGCTAAATATCGGGTAGACGGGGCCATGGATTTCACGTACGCTTGTGGCGGAAAGGATGGACAGGTGAAAACGGATAAGAATATATGGTCTGAGACCTTATTGGATAAGGCGGGGACCTCGGCGAGCGTCGAGTTGAAGAACACGGGTAAATCTACGCTCTTCGCCCGTATCATAACCGAGGGAATACCGGAGCAGGGAGAGGAAAAAGCGTATGCGAACGGTGTCTCATTGGCGGTTAGCTATGTGGACTTGAACGGAAGTCCGGTCAATGTCGCCCAATTGGAGCAAGGTACGAATTTCTCCGCCGTGGTTACGGTAAAGACCCCTTCGGCCCGGGGATATAATAATTTGGTATTATCGGAGATCTTCCCTGCTGGATGGGAAATACTGAATACCCGTTTCTTGAATGAGTCCGCTACGGACAGCTTGAGCGCCGGAGTGAATTATCAGGATATTCGTGACGACCGTGTTTATAGTTATATAGACCGTCTGCCGGCAGGCAGTCAAGTGACCGTGAAGATTAATCTTTGCGCAGTCTACCCGGGCCGTTTCTACCTGCCTCCGGTGTATTGCGAGGCGATGTACGATTATTTAATCCGTGCGAATACCGCGGGACAAGAAGTTACCGTATTCTAATTTCGTGGGGGGCGGGCAAACCCCGCCCTTATATTTTTTCGAAATTTATTGGATTTATAGTTGTATGCTCGAATAAAACCATTACATTCGCAGCATATTTGAGATTGATTTAAGTTAGTATTAGAAAGTATTTGCTCACAACTTGATTTGTTAGGTAAACTTTTTTAGTCGACATACTCAGCTCAATTAACCATTTAATTAAAGTTTACAAAATGAATCTTTACATTTCAAATCTAAGTTACAACATCTCTGATGAGGACTTAAGACTGTTATTTGCTGATTACGGTGAGATTACTTCAGCAAAAGTTATTATGGATAGAGAAACTGGCCGTTCAAGAGGCTTCGGTTTCGTTGAGCTGAGCGATGATGAGCTAGCTAAGAAAGCTATCGAGGAGTTAAACCAAGCAAGTTATGACGGCAAAGTCATCAATATAACAGAAGCCAGACCTAGAGAGGATAGAGGCGACAGAGGTGGTCGTTTCAATAACAACAGAGGTGGCGGCTACGGTTCCAACAGAGGCGGTGGCTATGGCTCTAACAGAGGTGGCGGTTATGGTTCTAACCGGGACGGTGGAAGATATTAATTCTATCTAGATAAAAATGGAAGAGCGATCAGAGATGGTCGCTCTTTTTTATTTCAAGCACATAGGCTCGTCCACGGTCTGTCGTGATCTTTAGGTTACTGTTTTCCTCCACTAAAGGCCGTAGCCTTCGGATCAAGGTGTTCAAGGTCTCGTCGGCGTTGATCTTTCCCGGCCATAAACTTTCGCAGATATCCGAGCGGTTCAAGATATGCGTAGGCGATAGGAAAAACATCTCCATCAAGGCATATTGCTGAGGGGTGAGTTTTAGTTTCTCCTCATTCTCCTTATAGAAGGAGGCGGTCTCGCAAGAAAGGTTCAAATTACCGAAAGAGATGGTCTTTCCCGGATGGATAGGCTGAGGCATTATCAACTCCTTTCTATAACGTTTAAGCAATAAGGGCAGGGTAGCGGATAAAAAGGCAAGCCCGAGGAATAGGCCGGGCAAAGATTTGTCCGATAGCCCGATAACCGCAAAGGTGGAGCAATTGGCGTACCCTTGGAATGAGATCCCGATATGATCCGTGGTAGCATTGGGGCTGTTCGCTATGGATGATGCCCAGATAATCGTATCGCTGGCGATATAATATTCGTTGAGTTTCTTGTTGGCATTAGCGGGAGCGTTTTCGGTTTGAGGATCTTTATTGAGTACGTGGATCACGATTCCCGTTTTCTTCTTGTCGGGCGTATAACTCAATGCGTCGGAAAAGTCCTTGTTATAACTTTCTATGGATACCGGATTGCCGAAATGCTTGGATAGATTGGCATAGGTGCGTATGGAATCTTGGCTCATCCATTGGTGGGAATTTTGCAGGATCGTTTGTTGCAACGCTTGGTTCAAGTCTGTCACGATCGTTTTCTTAGCTTCCGTATAACTATGGAAACCGAAGCTGAACGAGAGAATCAGCATTAAGGAGGTACCCAAAACAGATAGATTGGCCGATAGTCGTGTATTCATTATTCGCTAGATTAGAATTAACATAAAAAGAACGTTCGAAGGTACTAAATATTATAGAAGGAAAGTATCCTTTTCGATAGGATTCGGGATGAAATAGACATAAATCCAGCTAAATGACCGGATGTCATGGAAATGTCAGCTACTTATCCGGCGATTATTTATGTTGTTGTTGTCTGTTGCCTCTACTTTTGCCCGAAAACAAATCAAATAAGATGCAGATATGAAAAGATTTCTGATGATGATGACCTTGATAGGGCTTGTGGGAAACTGGAACTCGACGTTGACCGCCCAACTCGTCTCTCCCGATTCATTGTATTTGAACGAGGACTTACCCGAGATAAACATTGTTGCCGTGAAACCCTTGATAAAGGCGGAGGCGGATAAGACTACTTACAGTATCGCCGAGGACCCGGATTCCAGAACCTATACCCTGCTGGAGATGTTGCGGAAAGTCCCTCTAGTGACCGTGGATGGCGAGGATAACGTGAAGGTAAACGGACAATCCAGTTTTAAGATTTATATGAATGGGCGTCCCTCGAATATGTTCTCCAATAATCCCAAGGAGGTCTTGCGTAGTATCCCCGCCAGCATGATCAAGAAAGTGGAGGTGATAACAGATCCCGGTGCCCGTTACGATGCGGAGGGTGTCAGCGGAATCTTGAATATCGTGACGAAAGGAGCGGAGTTCGAGGGATATAACGCGAGTATAAACACTACGGTGATGAACTTATTTAAGAGTGTCGGTGGTTTCGCTACGCTGAAATATGGCCGATTATCGCTTTCCGGAAATTATACGTTTAGCCAACAGTCATCCGAGAGCGAGTCAGATTATCTCCGTACTCAGTCGGAAGACGGTGGGAAGCTCCGGATGCTCTCAGACGTAGACGTGAAATATCCGGCTCATTATGGAAGTCTGGAAGGCAGTTTCGAGATCGATACATTGAATTTAATCTCCTTGTCCGGAAACTTGAATATCGGAAACAGCAACTCTATTTGGAATAGCCATTATAGCAGGCTTGATAAAGAGGGGGAAGAAATCTATGCTTATAACGAGGATATGAGTAAAAAGAACGAATGGGGTAGCGCCTCCTTAAAAGCGGATTATCAGCGTTTATTCAAACGAAATAAGGAAGAGATGCTAACGCTTTCCTATCAGTATGATTATATCCCGAACGATATCTATAGCGTGTTTTACGATAAGGATAAGATGGGTAATGTCTCGTTACCCCAACTGGAGGCCGATTATACCCGGCAAATCAGTCATGCCCGCACCCATGAGCATACGGCCCAGCTTGATTACGTGAATCCTTTTACAAGTATACATTCCATCGAGGGAGGTTTGAAGCTGATTCGGCGTAGCAGTACGAGCCACGCTACTTCGGAGGTAAAGGAGTTGGATGAGGGTGTCTGGTTACCCGCAGATTTACAGCCTTTGGTGGAATATCGGCATGTGCAGAATATATGCTCCGCCTATGCGGGATATGGATTTAAGTATGGTAAATGGAGCTTGAACCCCGGCATTCGTATGGAACATACTTGGCAGGACGTGACTTATAAACAAGGCGAAGGCAAGGATTTTAATTATCGTGTAACGGATTGGGTTCCTTCTTGGACCTCCGCTTTCCGCTTGGATGACCGGAGTTTGTTTCGCTTGGCTTACAACTTACGTTTACGTCGCCCGAATATCAGCTATTTGAATCCTACGGTGTTCGTGTCTGGGACCTCTATCTCGTATGGAAATCCGGGATTGGTATCGGAGAAACATCATCGTCTTTCGGCGTCATACAGTTATTACGGAACGAAATTGAATGTGCAAGCTTCCGTGCTCTGCACCTTGGGAAAAGGGGTGATTGATGAGTATCTGTTCATTGATTCGGCGAATGTGGTGAATAGTACGTATGATAATCTCGTGGACGTGAAAGCAGCGGGAGGAAACCTTTATCTAAGCTATAATCCTTCGCCCCGGACAAGCGTGTCGCTGAACAGCATGTTGCATTATCTGGATTTACGGGCGCAGGAGGGGAATGAGGTTTACGATACGGATGTGCGTAATTCCGGCTTTTGTGGCTCTGCTTTTGTCGATTTCTCGCAGAAGTTTAAGTACGGGTGGCGTTTTGTCCTGTCGGGTGGGTACGTGCGTTCCGAGCCGAATGTGGGGATGGACTCGTACGGCTTTTATTTTTACGGCTTGAGTGTGGTAAAGAGCTTCTTGAAGGATAAATTGACTTGTACGCTGCGGGCGCAAGATTTTCTGGGAGATCATAAGACGATACAGATTAACGAGCGATATCCGGACTTTCATATCCGGCAGACCGAGCGTATGTTTAGTCGTGGTTTCGGCATCGCCATTAGCTACCGGATCGGTGATTTAAAAGCGAGCGTGAAGAAGGCGGGGAGAAGCATAAGGAATGATGATCTGTTGGACGCCCTAGATAAGTAGGGCGGGCACAGGCCCGCTCCCTACGGTATCATAACTCGTCCAGCCATTTCTTGCCGGGCTTCGTGTAAAGCCAAGCGATAAATAAACCTGTAATAACTCCTACTACTAAGAATAGGGCACTTAATGGATTTAATATCATATTCTTTTATTTTAGATTTTTGTCAGTTAGACTTAACTGATTGAGAA
>ULYD01037128.1_pt1 | contig 14697 bp, 16 predicted proteins | sample 1961831 | NCBI WGS metagenome assembly ULYD01 (sample SAMEA4835854, study PRJEB28245) | human gut metagenome | biome: gut microbiome; material: fecal sample | place: Denmark | collected 2008 | reverse complement strand
CGCAGGAGGCGGCGGTTCCTTGAAGCAGGGCCTGGATATGATCCAGGGTCTGAAGGATGACGGTGAGCAGATCGAGCTGGATCTGCTGGATGTCAGTGAGATGAGAGATGACGCATACGCCGTCATGGTGGCGGGCTTGGGCTCTCCCGTGGCAATGCTCGATCCCGATATGCCCCGCTTTGGCCCCGATGCCGTGTTTGCCTACCGCGCATTCCAGAAGGCATTTGCCGCCGAGGGCAAGAAGCTGGAGTACCTCTATTCCGGCGAGATGGGCGGTTTTAACACTTTCACCCCCATGTTGGTGGCGATCCTGTCCGATAAGGATCCTGCCAAGCGCATCAAGTTCGTGGATGCCGATGGCAACGGTCGCGCTGTTCCCGAACTGAACACCACCATTAACGCGTTCTATGATCATCCCCCCAAGCCCATGGGCATGGGCAGCCTCTACGGTGATGAGATCATCGTCTATCCCACCACCGACCATTCCGGTGAGCAGATCGCCCGTCAGATGTGCATGCTTTACAATATGCGTATCGGCTTTGCCACATGGGGCATGAACAAGGAAGAAATCACCAACATTCTGGACGTGGGCTGCGTTACCAAGGCTCAGAAGATCGGTAAAGCGATCCTGACCGCCAAGGAGACCGGCAGTGATGTTATGGATGAACTGAAGAAGGCCTTTGAGGTTCGCGAGTTCTGCCGCGGCACCATCGAGAAGCTGGATCTGCGCGCTGAAGGTGGTTTCGACTTTGGCACCACGGTGATCAAGGGCGACGATGGTCATACCTACTACATCGACTTCAAGAACGAGAACCTCATCCTGCGTGATGAGAAGGGCGATACCATCATGACCGCTCCCGAAGGCATCGGCATGATCGATCTAAACAACTGCTTCCCCCTGACCAACGCCGATACAAAGGAAGGTATGCGTGTGTTGGTGACCATGACCCCCGCACATCCCAACTGGTGGGATGAGGATCACAAGGCCTATACCTGCTGGCTGCCTGAGCTGAAGAAGGTCGGCATGAAGGGCGACCAAGTTCGTTACTAAGCTGCCATTCTTCGGGGAGGTGTCCATTCTCTCGGCACCTCCCCTCTCTACCCCGCAAACTATTAAAATGAAAGAAGGGAATACATAATGGACGAGAAGAAAACCTCCCTGGTGGAAAAAATCACCTTGACAAGCGTTCCTGCCGACCAACGCAAATCATGGCCCAGCATCGCCTTTATTTGGGCAGGCTCTGTGATCTGCATTCCGGCGCTGCTGGTAGGCAGCCTGATCTCCGCCGGTATGAACTTCAAACAGTCGGCGCTGTGCATGGTCATCGGCTATGTGCTGGTGGTCTTCTATATGTGTCTGATGGGCATTCAAAGCTCCGATCTTGGTCTGCCCGCCACTGTGGCAATCTCAAGAGCCTACGGCAAACGCGGCTCGTCGTTCCTCGTCTCGCTGGTCATCGCCGTGTGCATGATCGGCTGGTTCGCGGCGCAGACCAGCCTGTGTGCCAGCTCCTTCTGCAACATTATGAGCGTCTACTTCCATGTAAACTTCCCCCTATGGCTGTCTGTCATCATCTGGGGCTGCCTGATGTTCATTACCTCCGTCTACGGCGTGAAGCTCATTGAGTTCCTGAATAAGGTATCCGTCCCCGCGCTGTTTGTTATGCTGATCTGGGGCGTGATTTCCTGCCTGATGAAGGACGCCGTCGCCACGGTGTCGGCGTATGAGCCGCCGGCATTCCTCGGCTGGACCTACGGGATCACCCTCGCAGTGGCTGGCTTTGCCTCCGGCGCTATCTGCTGCGGCGACTACACCCGCTACTGCAAGAGCCGCAAAGACACGATCCTTTCCAGCGTGGTGGGTGTACTGCCCGCCGGTATCGGTGCGCTGCTGATCGGCGCGTTTCTGTCCCTCGCCGCCGGCAGCTATGATCTGTCCGTGGTGTTCTCCAGCTTTGGTCTGCCCATCGTGGGTATGCTGGTACTGATTCTGGCCACATGGACCACCAACACCGGCAACGCCTATAACTCCGGCATTGCCATCTGCAATATGTTCTCCCTGAAGGACAACATGCGCTCATGGATGACGCTGCTGGCGGGCGTGATCGGTACACTCCTGAGTCTGCTTGGCTTCGCGGATGCCTTCAATAACTTCCTGAACATCATCGCGGCGCTGGTCCCGGCGGTGGCGGGCGTGGCCATCGCGGACTACTGGATCATGGGCAGGGGACGTCCCGACCTGTGGGAGCCGTTTGATGGTGTGAACTGGATCGGTGTGGTGGCGTGGCTTGCCGGCGCTGCCGTTGGCAAGTGGGGTACGTTCTTTGTCCCCACGCTGATGGGCATTGTGGTGGCAATAGTTGTTTACTGCCTTGGCGCGCTGCTCATCAAGAGCGAGAAGATCAACCCTATTTATGTAATGAAGCTTAAACTTGCACAGTCTTCTAGAGAGGAATGAATTGCAATGAGTGTCAAGATCCTGAATCTGCTTCCCGTCACGGGGGATGTGTTTACACCGGAAATGTTTAAGTATATGCGCAAATATTTGGAGCCTGATACGGAAGTACAGACGTATCAGATCACTTCCGGTCCTCCCTCTATCGAATGTGAGTATGATGAGGCTTTGGCTGCGCCGGATGTTCTGAGGTTGGCCAAACAGGGAGAAGAAGACGGCTTTCAGGCAATCTTTATCAACTGCTTTGGCGATCCTGCGGTAAAGGCAGCACGTGAGTATGTGGACATTCCTGTTTTTGGCGGCTTTGAGCCAGCAACACATATTGCACTGGGACTTGCCGATAGTATTTCCATCGTGACGGTGTTGCCGAATGTGGTACCCAATGTGGAGGGGAATGTATCTAAGGCCCGGTTGAATGGCCGCATTGTCAGCATCCGCAATGTAAACATCCCGGTAGAGGAACTGCAAGATCATGAAAAGCTCTGTAAGGCATTGGCCGAACAGTCTCTTCTTGCTATCCGCGAGGATGGCGCACAGGCGATCGTTATGGGCTGCACAGGTATTGTAGATGTGACCGAACGCATCAAGCATGATCTGTTGGCTGAGGGCTACGATGTTCCCGTCCTGGAGGCAGCGCAGTCTGCTTTAAAGCTGTGTGAGGTATACGCCAAAATGGGGTTGCGGCAGAGCCGTTTGACGTACATGACCCCACCGGAACGAAAGTAACAGGAGGAAAAAAACATGAGTGTGCTTGCTAATTACGAGCCAAAAAGCGTGTTCTCATATTTTGAGAAGCTCTGCACTATTCCCCGCGGATCAGGCAACACAGACGGCATAGCATCCTACCTGATCAGTTTTGCTAAAGAGCACGGACTGGAGAGCTACCGGGATGCGGCAAATAATGTGATTATCCGCAAGCCCGCCAGTGCAGGGTACGAAAACGCTGATACGATTATTCTGCAGGGCCATCACGATATGGTCTGCGAGAAGAACGAAGGCGTGGACTTCGACTTCCTCACCGACGGTATCCAGATTTATGTGGACGGCGATGACATCCGAGCCAAGGGTACAACACTGGGCGGCGATAACGGTATTGCTGTGGCAATGATCCTTGCGATCCTGAGCGATGACTCTTTGGCACATCCTCCTATTGAAGCCCTTATCACTGCCGACGAGGAAATCGGAATGCTTGGCGCGTTTGCTCTTGACTGCACCAAGCTGACCGGTCACAAGCTGATCAATCTGGACTCTGAGTATGAGGGTGTACTGATGTGCAGTTGCGCTGGTGGTGTGAATGTGCGCGGCAAGCTGCCTGTCTCCTTTAAGGAGGCTACGGGAACTGCTGTGACCGTTCAGATCAAGGGCCTTACCAGCGGTCACTCCGGCGTTGAGATCGACAAGTGCCGTGCCAATGCCAATGTACTTATGGGCCGTCTGCTGGCTGAGTTGAGCGAGAGCACCTGCTACAAGCTGGTCGCTCTGGAGGGTGGCGCCCGTGAAACGGCTATTGCCCCTATTGCTTCCTGCGTGATACTGGCTGATGATGCCGCTGCAGTGGTACAGAAGGTCTTGGAGCTAGGTGCCGTGTTCGCCAAGGAATATGCTACCACCGAGCCCAATATGGTCGTTGATGCCGCTGCTGGTGATACCAGAACAGTATCTGCATTGACCTGTGCCGACACGAAAAAGGTTGCCAAAATGCTGGTGGCTCTGCCTGACAGCGTACAGGAAATGAGCGTGGACATGCCTGGCCTCGTCCAGACTTCCACCAACCTTGGTCTGATGAAGCTGACTGATAGTGACATGACCTTCTCCACCACGACCCGCAGTTCCATGACTACCCAGAAAGAATGGATCGTCCGCAAGGTGCGCGCCATTGTGGAACTGGCCGGCGGAGAAGTGACAGTGGACGGCAACTATCCCGGCTGGGCTTACAACCCCCATTCCGTGGTGAAGGATACCGTACTGGTATGCTATAAGGAACTGTTCGGCAAGGAAGCCACCGTGGATGCTGTACACGCCGGCATCGAATGCGGCCTGTTCTCTGACAGTATCCCGAATCTGGACTGTGTATCCATCGGCCCCAACATGGGTGATGTTCATACTCCTAATGAGCACCTGAGCATTGCCTCCACAGAGCGTACCTATCGACTGCTCTGTGCTGTTTTGGCAAAGAGCAAGTAATTACTCTCTAACTTGCATCGTTCATTTCCAGGGGGTCCTGCCCTGTTCTTGCTACCTCTAACTTCGGGGCAGGCCCCTCTCTTTACGCGATTATATCTGCGATGCTGTCCGCCAAGTGTTTTATAACACCGACCGGGGTATCCTCTAAATTCACGCCGCAATGCGGCATCAATCATGGAGGTCAGTATCATGAATAACAAGTACACATTACCCGTTCCTGCGCCCCATCATTTTTCTTTTGCTGTCCGCGACATCCCCGATGTGACGGTAGAACAGCGTGAACGTGTGCTGAAAGCACTGCACTACAATGAGTTTGCTTTCCCCGCTGGCATGCTGACGGTGGACATGCTCTCCGACTCCGGTACCACTGCCATGACCAACCACCAATGGGCAGCTCTCTTTATGGGCGATGAAGCCTATGGCCGCAATACCGGCTATTATGTGCTGCTGGATACATTTCGCGACATCTTTGAGCGCGGCGGCGAGAAGAACTGGATGAAGATTCTGGATCTGGTCCGTACCGACTGCCGCGATGTGGAGAAGATGATAGAAGAAGTCTATCTCCGTGAGTATGAGGGTGGTCTCTTTAATGGTGGTGCTGCCCAGATGGAGCGCCCCAATACTTTCATCATTCAGCAAGGCCGTGCTGCCGAATCTGTGCTGATGGAAATCGTGAAGAAGATTCTCGCCGAGCGTTATCCCGGTAAGATCTTCACCATCCCCTCCAACGGTCACTTTGACACCACTGAGGGTAACATCAAGCAAATGGGCTCTATCCCTCGCAATCTGTACAATAAGCAACTGTTGTATGAGGTTCCCGAGGACGGCCGCTATGAGAAAAATCCCTTTAAGGGCAATATGGACTTGGATAAACTCCAGGAGCTCATTGATGCTGTTGGTGTAGATAATGTCCCGCTGATTTTCTCCTGTATCACAAACAACCCCGTCTGTGGTCAGGCCGTGTCCATGGCCAACCTGCGTGCAGTCAGCGAGATCGCGCATAAGAACAACATCCCCTACATTCTGGATGCTGCCCGCTGGGCTGAGAACGCGTATTTCATCAAGAAGTTCGAAGATGGATATGCCGACAAATCCATCGCCGAGATCGCTACCGAGATGTTCTCCTACTGCGACGGCTTCTGCATGTCCGCCAAAAAGGACGGCCACGCCAACATGGGCGGTATGCTGGCCTTCCGCGACAAGGGCCTATTCTGGAAGAACTTCTCCGACTTCAATGAAGACGGGACCACGAAGATGGACGTGGGCGTTCGCCTGAAGGTCAAGCAGATCTCCTGCTATGGCAACGACTCCTATGGCGGCATGTCCGGCCGTGACATTATGGCGCTGGCTGTTGGTATGTACGAAAGCTGCGACTTCAACTACATGGAAGAGCGCGTGGCACAGTGCAACTATCTGGCTGAGGGCTTCTACGATGCCGGCGTCAAAGGCGTGGTGCTGCCCGCTGGCGGCCATGCCGTCTATATCAATATGGATGAGTTCTTCGATGGCAAGCGCGGTCACGACACCTTTGCCGGTCAGGGCTTCTCCGTCGAGCTGATCCGCCGCTACGGTATCCGCACCTCCGAGCTGGGTGACTACTCCATGGAGTACGACCTCAAGACGCCCGAGCAACAGGCAGAGGTAGCCAACGTGGTACGTTTCGCCATCGACCGCAGCCGTCTGACCAAGGAGCATCTGGACTATGTCATTGCTGCTGTAAAGGCACTCTATGAGGATCGTGAGAGTATCCCCAATATGCGTATTGTTTGGGGCACGAACCTGCCTATGCGTCACTTCCACGCATTTTTAGAGCCCTATCCCAACACCTGATGTTGTGTGTGGAGATAAAGCTTTTTTGTAGCGGCAACGAGCATCCGATTTCTTCCCTCATCCGCCGTACACTGGTGGAGGTAAATGCTACAGACTGCCCTTCTCATGAGATCGCGTATCTCTATGGCAAATATGAACCTGATACGATTGCAGAAATCGCAAAAGCGGGTCATACCTATGTGCTTTGGCATGATGGTAAGATTATCGGTTGCGGCTCGGTAGTTCCTGATGAGAATACGCCAGAGATCGTTGCCGCGTTCTTGCTTCCAGAGTATATAGGGCGGGGGTACGGACGGAAGCTTTTTGAAGTGTTGGAAAGTGATGAACTATGCACAATTGCAGGTCGCGTATGGCTCACATCTTCTGTGACCGCCACGCCATTCTATGAAAAGATGGGCTATACTTACCGCTTCGGCTATCGAAACAGAGGCGGTGAGGACAACCTAATCGAGATGGAAAAGAATTTGTGATTAGAATAGCCATTTTTTCTCTCCCTACGGAATTGGGCACCTTTCTACGTTGCTTGCGTAGGTAGGTGCTCATTTTTTTCGAAAAAATATAAAAATATCAATAACAGGAGCGTATCTGATTCTGAACCGAAACATCAAGCGCGGAAACCGGACCATCGCAGACAATGAGTACTGGGTCGAGGGCGATGGCGCGGGCAATACCTATCCTCTGGCGTTGCCCGCCGGAGAACTTGTGGAGGTAGCGGAAGAGGAACTCCTCCGGGATACCGACGTCGCGCAGAAGCGAGGGCACGCGTTCGGTCATTTCCTCCCTTGTGTGGCAGAGCTTGTGCGTTTTCAGCGGTCCGCCACAATGTCGCGCACGGTCATGCGCGGATTAAGGGAGGCGTAGGGATCCTGAAATATGAGCTGCATACGACGACGGTATGGGCCGAAGTCATTCTCACTAAGCGCGGTGATATTAGTTCCGCCGAACGTATCTCTCCAGACGTCGCCTTTATGAGCCGGATAAGCGCTCGTCCAAGTGTCGATTTGCCGCAGCCGGACTCACCCACGAGGGCAAGAGTTTCACCCTTGAATATCTCAAGTGACACGTCGGAAACGGCGTGTACTTTTTTTCTGTTTTTCAGAGTGAACTCCTTTGCCAGCCCCTTGGCCTCAAGCAGAATTTCGCTCATAGATGCACCTCCTACAATAATAATTACGGTTTAAGGCGCGGCAGCCAGCCGCGTCTTTTTCCATCTCAAAGCCGAAGCTGTTAGAATGGGAGAGTAAATGGCCTGTCAGTACGCACCTTGGGCCAACACGCCCGCATCGGAGTCCGTCAGCCGCCTCTCTTATTCGCAGCATTCGATTTACGCAGGTAGAGCCACCTTGTGCGCTCGCGTCAACCAGGAGATTGAACAGGCAATGAGAAAAGGGCGGAAAGCCATATCCAATCAGAAGGAGGAACGATATGAACGCAGTTGGAATCGATGTTTCCAAAGGGAAAAGCATGGTGGCTGCCCTGCGGCCAATGGGTGAAGTGGCGTTGCTGCCACAGGAATTTCTCCACACCGAGGTCGGTCTGGAGCAGATGGCCTACGCCATCGTTGCGCTGGGGGAAGATACCCGCGTCATCATGGAGGCCACCGGACGCTACCATGAGCCGATAGCGGCGGCGCTGCACGAGTACGGCATTTATGTCTGCGTCCTCAATCCGTTATTCATCAAGCAGAGCGGAGGCGGCTCTATCCGCAAGGTCAAAACCGACAAGGCAGACGCCATGAAGATCGCCAAGTATGGCCTTGACAACTGGGTGGAGCTGCGGGAATATACTCCCATGGACACGGTAAGACAACAACTGAAGCTGTGCAGCCGCCAGTACAACCTCTACATGAAAACGGTGGTATCGCTGCAAAACAATCTCATTTCATTGACCGACAAGACCTTTCCCGGTGTGAACGAACTGTTCTCCAGCCCGGAGCGCGCTGACGGCCACCAAAAATGGGTGGACTTTGTCATGACCTTCTGGCACTGTGACTGCATCTGCCGTGTCAGCGAGAAGGCATTCACCGATCGCTACCAGAAATGGTGCAAACGCAAGGGCTACCATTTCAGCACAGAGAAAGCATTAGACCTCTACGCCGGAAGCTGCGGCCATTTCACCACGCTGCCGAAGAATGACAACACAAAGCTGCTCATTACGACCGCTGCCCAGCAGCTGCTCGCAGGCAAGACGACGCTGGCCGCACTGCGCACCGAGATGACGCGCCTTGCAAAGCAGTTGCCGGAGTACGATACCGTGCGGGCCATGTACGGCGTCGGTGAAACGACCGCTGCCCAGCTCATGGCGGAGATCGGCGATGTGCGCCGTTTCCCACGCCGCAGTTCCATCGTTGGATTTGCCGGCGTTGATCCGGCCGTAGACCAGTCCGGCAAGCACAGCGCCAAGAGCGTCCCTACGACCAAGCGAGGCTCTCCACATCTGCGGAAAACGCTGTACCAGATCGTCTGTACATACCTGAAAAGGTCTCCCGCGGATGAGCCAGTGTACCAGTTCCTCGATAAAAAACGCGCCGAGGGCAAGCCGTACTTTGTCTATATGACCGCCGCTCAGAACAAGTTCCTGCGCATCTACTACGCCCGCGTGAAAGAGTGTCTTGAGGCATTCGACGAGCGGCAGGATACCGTGCAGAACTAAATCCGCCGACAATTTCATCCCGGCTGGCGATGTGATTTTTCTCCAGCCTGTTTTGTTATGCCCATTTTCGGTCTCGTAAACTTTGCGGGACTTTTTTCGTTTTTTCTATTGACTTTTGTTTGCAGGACTCCGGTATGCTGATACAGCGCACAAGATGACCGGGAGATACCTCTTTTAGCTCTGGCACGGCATTGCAGCAGCTCGGACGCCTGCACATTCCGTAAATTCCGCCGCAGTCCGGCGGGGCGGTATAGGTAAAAGGAGCGCCTGCCCCAGCAGAAAGTGGAGCGGCAGCAGGCACGGCCCCTTGGGCGACAGCCGCCGGTTCAGCTGCCGGATGTCGGCGAGCAGCGCCTCGCGGTTCTCGCAGGGGCAGGGAAACAAGCTCCCCGTCTTGATGTCCGCCAGCGTGGGCGCGCCCTGCCTGACTAGTATTTCTTCGGACATTTGCTCTCGCCTCCTTTGAATGTTTATTGGTTAGCATGCTCTAACCATATAGTCCTTGAGAAGCCGCCCGAAGGCGGCTCTTCAAAGATCACCGACTACTTCTTCAAGAACGGGAACGGCTCCTTCTTTTCGCATATCTTCGTTTGGATATCCCCCGTGGCATAACCGGTGGCGTCAATGACAGCGCGAAAGGCTTTTTCGTCCAGCGGCTCCTGAGAGAGGATCACCGCCTGCCGCCGCGCCCCAATGCCATGGTTCTCATCCAAGTAAGCCTCAGATGCAGACCAGCATTGCTGATGTCATCGCCGCTTTACTTTCTTCCCACCAGCAATGTTGAGCCGCGAAGCATCAGGCGTTTGGCCTCCTTCGACATCATGAAGCTGCCGTCGGTCGTGTCGAGCAGCTCCACGCGCTCATATCCCATGTCCCTGAGCTTTTGGACAAATGCCTGCATATCGCCGTATCTACGGGGCGACATCAGGTCATGAATGGCAAATGTCCCGCCCTTTTTCAGCACACGCAGCGTCTCCAGCAGAAGCTGCTGCTTGTCCTTCCCCGTGATATTGTGATAGACATAGTTGCTGGTCACCGCGTCGAAGCTCTCGTCGGGGAAATCCAGCTTCACGGCGTTTCCGCGCCGGAACGAAGCATTTTTCACGCCCTCCGCAGCCGCGTTTTTTTCGCACAGCGGCAGACTGAAGGAGGCATATTCCTTGCCCCAGCGGTCAATGCCGACCATTTTCCCCTGGGGATTGCGCTTTGCGCAGGCAATGGCCAGCGCACCGCTGCCGCAGCCGATATCCAGTCCCACGCCGCCCTCCGGCAGCGTGATCTGCTCCGCCGTGCCGTCAATGATCTGCTTTGAGAGCTTGCGCTCGCCGTCATAGGAAAAGCTCCGATAGGCATATATGCACCACTCGCTGTACTTTGCACAAACGACAAAGGCAATGCCGAATACCACGCTCAACACGACGCGCAGCTTTCCGCCCACACCGATGCCGAATATGCCGAAAGCAAGCAGCAGTGCAAGGGGCAGCATCGTTCCCGCGATGAGTGAAAACAGCATTCCCTTGGGGATCCAGTTTTTGTAGTCAGGCTTCATTCTTGGGACTCCTTTCTTTTCTAACGGTCTTCATGCAAAAATCTCAGTGGTCGTCGCCGTGTCCCAGCGTTTTCGTTCGATGCCAGATGAGCTTCGGATGCAGACCGGCGCAGCTGATGTCATAGCTGTCGCAAAAGCAGCGGCACCTCCGCGCCTATCCCAGCGCCACATCCAGCGTCATCATGACGCTGAAGCCCGCGGCAAAGAAAACCGTGCCGATGTTGGAGTGCTTTCCTTGTGACATCTCTGGGATCAGCTCCTCCACCACCACATAGAGCATGGCGCCCGCCGCAAAGCTCAGCAGATACGGCAGCGCCGGGATCACCAGCTGCGCCGCAAGAATCGTCAGCACCGCGCCGATAGGCTCCACCACGCCGGAGAGCATGCCGCCGAGAAATGCCTTACCCTTGCTCTCGCCCTCCGCCCAGAGCGGCATGGAGATGATCGCTCCCTCGGGAAAATTCTGAATGGCGATGCCAAGGGACAGGACAAGCGCGCTTGCCGCCGTGATCTGTGCGTTCCCCGCGAGGAAGCCCGCGTACATCACGCCCACCGCCATGCCCTCCGGGATGTTATGCAGTGTCACCGCCAGCACCATCATGGTGGTGCGGCCGAGCCTGCTTTTCGGTCCCTCCGCCTGATTGCTGCCCACATGAAGGTGGGGAATCAGCCGGTCAAGCAGGAGCAAAAACAGCACGCCGACCCAGAAGCCGATAAAGGCCGGGAGGAAGGACAGCTTGCCCATGCCCTCCGACTGCTCTATGGAGGGGATCAGCGGGCTCCAAATCGACGCCGCCACCATCACACCGGCGGCAAAGCCGGCAAGGGCACGCTGCACCAGATCGCCAAGGGATTTTTTCATAAAGAACACGCAGGCCGCGCCCAGTGTTGTACCCAAGAAGGGAATCAGCATGCCGAGAAAGGTTTCCATTTGCTTCATTGCTTCCTCGTATCGCTCGCTCAGAGAGCGGCGCATAGATATCCCAAATCTTCTTTTGTCCCCGCTTTAGCAAGTGGTGATTCCTTTCATCAATTCCCTTGGGGAAACACTTCTGATCTGCTCCGGCGGGATGCGCGCCGGATATCTGCCCTTTTCCAGAATACCGGTCAGGTACTGATTATCCAGGATCATATCGTCCCGAATGAGCTGCCAATTCGCTTTTTTCCTGTAAAGAATCTTGAAAATCAGAAAATTCACCACCGGCCCTATGACCGGCGCCTGCACGCCAAAGCTCTCCGTATGGCGAAAGCGGCAGCCCGTATCGGTCCGCTCTCCCTCAAATGAGATGACGGCAGTTTTTTTATCGCTCTCGAAGGCAAAGGAAAAATGATCCTTGTCCCTTTCCGCCCGAATGATCGTGCCGGTGACGTCATAATCCATGCCCATGACGATTTCATGAAAGCGCACTTTATCTCCGGCTTGAATGCCGCCGCTGAGCAGTTCGCATTCCAAATGCAGCGGACTCCACTTGACGAACTCCTCCTCAAAATGGTCCACCCACCACTCCAGCTTTTCAAAAGGGGCGGCGATCTCTGTTGTTTCGGTCAATGTTACCATATGCTTTTCTCCTTCATCGTGCTTTTTCTCCTTCATCCGCGTCTTTTCCCTGTTTGTGTCCATATATGTCCCGTGCCGGCACGCCGTAAAGCCTATGCTGCACAGGGAGCCCGTAATCATCCACGCCACAAAGCGATAGATGTCGCGCCAATCCCCGCCCGGCAAGCGCCGAAGCCGTTTATCGGGGCTTCCCCTCCTTTTCTTTGTTCAACCTCCAGGTTTCTGCCGTCTCGCTTTTAGTTAGCGCATTTTAACTAATTGGCAGAAGAAACGGCAGACTATTTTATGAGTAGTCTGCCTTGAATCCGCCTTGGTCAGACACCGGCCTTGGCTATCCCAGCGCCACATCCAGCGTCATCATGACGCTAAAGCCCGCGGCAAAGAAAACCGTGCCGATGTTGGTGTGCTTTCCCTGCGACATTTCAGGAATCAGCTCCTCCACCACCACATAGAGCATGGCGCCCGCCGCAAAGCTCAGAAAATACGGCAGCGCCGGGATCACCAGCTGCGCCGCAAGAATCGTCAGCACCGCGCCGATAGGCTCGACAACGCCGGAAAGCACGCCGCCGAGAAACGCTCGGCCCTTGCGTTCCCCCTCCGCCCGGAGCGGCATGGAGATGATTGCCCCCTCGGGAAAATTCTGAATGGCGATGCCAAGGGACAGAACAAGTGCGCTTGCCGCCGTAATTTGCGTATTTCCCGCGAGGAAGCCTGCATACACCACGCCGATTGCCATTCCCTCCGGGATATTATGTAAGGTAACAGCCAGCACCATCATGGTGGTGCGCCCGAGCTTGCTTTTCGGACCCTCGGCCTGTTCACTTCCCACATGAAGATGGGGAATCAAACGGTCAAGCAGGAGCAAAAACAGCACGCCGACCCAAAATCCGATAAAGGCGGGGAGAAAGGACAGCTTCCCCAAATCCTCCGACTGCTCAATGGCGGGGATCAGCAAGCTCCAGATGGACGCCGCCACCATCACCCCGGCGGCAAAGCCCGTAAGGGCGCGCTGCACCGAAACACCGAGTGATTTTTTCATAAAGAACACGCAGGCCGAGCCCAGCGTTGTACCCAAGAAAGGGATCATGATTCCAAGAAAGGTTTCCATTTGTCTCACCGCCTTTGCATTGCAGTATTATTTGTTTCTTCGATAGCCCGCCTCGTCCCTGTATTCGGGATGCTCTTTCAGATACGGGTCTTTATCGCCGCAGATGGTATAATCGCATCGGCAGCCGTCCACGCAGGTGGTCGTCCGCACCAGCCTTGCGTGGAGCAGCTCCATGGACGCATAGTCCACATTGCACAGGGCGGGCATGATATCCGTAAGGCCGTGCCTAATGGCAAACTCCGCTGCCGGACACGATGTAAATTCATAATAAATAGGGTCATCTTTATCATAAGGCGCAACCATCATCTCGTAATCGTGCCATTTGTCGCAGCCAGTTTTCGCCCGCACAAACGCTCTGTACATCAGCTTCCTCCAGAACGGCTTGTTGCAGTCCACGAACCGCAGCCTGCGGAAGGTCGGAAGGATCAGGTTTTCCTCCATCTCCTCGATCTCGCGGAAGGATGTGGCGGCTTTGCAGACTGTGTAATAGCTCATGATGGCAATGCAGTCGTAGGTGCCGCCTACACCGTTGTGGAAGTTCCGCTTGCCGCCCAAATCGGTACGCCAGTCGGAGAGAAAGTCCGCATACTGCCGCTGTACCTGTTCCCAAACCGTCTCCTGCTCCGCTTCCGGGTAGTGCAGGGCGATTTTTGCCCGTATCTCCTTCTTGCAGGGCCTGGAATACAGCACGTGGCAGCTGCGGTCAAATAGGAGATTCTTGTCCTTCATCTGTCTGCCTCTCCCTCATTTCCGCGCCGTGATACAGAGCCAGCTTTTCTTTTTGTGTATCTGAACCTCGTGAAAGCCCGCCTGCTCCAGATACACCTTTAGTTCAACGTCCTTGTAGATGGTCATGTCTCCGATGATCTCCGTCCACTTTTCGTCCTTATCCGTGTCGCCATTGCTTTCGTTGCAGATGAGAAATGTCCCGCCGGGCTTCAGCACCCGATAGACCTCCCGGAAGCACTGCAACAGATCGGGCCAGAAATAGACAGTCTCAAAGGCTGTGACCGCATCGAACCAGTCCTTTGCGAAAATGATACGCTCCACGCTGCCCTGCCACACCACGCAGCGCCCCTCCTGAATTGCGGCTCGGTTGAGGCTTCGAGCCTTCTCCACGCTGACGGGGGAATAGTCAATGCCCTTGACAATACCCTGCGGACATTTTTTCAGAAGTCTCTTCATGTTCGCCCCGCCGCCGCAGCCGCAGTCCAGCACCTTGGCGTCCGGCGCGGCATTCAGAAATTGAAGACCCCATTGAGCCACGGCACTGTGCCCGACATTCATCATAGCGACCATGAGCTTCCCGCCAAAGCCTACGGGCTTGCGGGTGTTTTCAAAGAATGACATATCACACCTCC
>ULYD01005860.1_pt1 | contig 14727 bp, 10 predicted proteins | sample 1961831 | NCBI WGS metagenome assembly ULYD01 (sample SAMEA4835854, study PRJEB28245) | human gut metagenome | biome: gut microbiome; material: fecal sample | place: Denmark | collected 2008 | reverse complement strand
GAGGGGAACGCGTGGATCAAAAGCAGATACAGGATAAGCTGGAACGGATACAGCGGGAAGTCAATCAGGTGATCCGAGGTAAAGAAAACGTGGTAGAGCGGGTTCTTGCAGCGATCATCAGTGGCGGCCATATATTGATGGAAGATATTCCGGGCGTTGGCAAGACAACGCTTGCGACAACGTTTGCAAAAGCACTGTCCATGAACTATAAGCGTGTGCAGTTTACACCGGACGTTTTGCCAAGTGATATTCTGGGATTTTCGATGTATGACGCGGGGAGCCGGCAGTTTGTATACCGTCCCGGTGCCGTGTTTTGTAATCTGTTTTTGGCAGATGAGATCAATCGAACCTCTCCCAAAACACAGTCTGCTTTGCTTGAAGTTATGGAGGAGAATCATGCGACGGTAGATGGTGTAACCAGGCCGCTGCCGAATCCCTTTGTGGTCATCGCAACAGAAAATCCACTGGGATCATCAGGAACGCAGATGCTGCCGGAATCTCAGCTGGATCGTTTTATGATCTGTGTTTCTATGGGGTATCCGGAACATCAGGATGCTGTGGCGATATTGAAGGGCGAATCAGCCGATCTGTTATCCAAAGTTCAGCCGGTATTGTCGGCAGAAGAGTTGTGTGCGCTTCGCAGCACATCGGAAACGATCTTTGTGCATGACAGTATTTATGATTATATTGTTAATTTGGTGGAGGAGACTAGACATAATGATCTGTTTGAGATGGGAGCAAGTCCGCGTGCAACGATCGCACTGCTTCGTATCTCACGTGCGATGGCAATGATTGCCGGGCGTGATTTCGTGACTGCCGCAGATGTACAAAAGGTATTGCGCGATGTGTTAGGGCATCGTGTGCGCCTGAGCGCCAGAACACGTGCGGAGCGTATTACGGTAGATCAGGCAATGGAACAGCTTGTGCAGACGGTGAAGGCACCACGGATGTGATAAAGCAATTCGGCGCATGGAGGATGAATGGGATGAATAGAGAAGGATCAAAGCGACATTGGAAACTATATCCGTTACGTATAGCGGGTTATGTTCTGCTGTTTGTCGTTATGGTCGTTCTCTATTTCTTTTTTAAGAGTTATGTTGTCGCATCGTTAGTATGGCTGCTTGTTTTGCTGCCGGTCGTATCCATATGGTTGAACTGGAAAATGACCCCATATCTTACAGTGCGCATATCTGCCTTGCAGCCGAAAGTCATAGCAGGTGAAGAGAGCCGTTTTATGTGTAAACTGAGTAATGCGTTTCCGTGGGTTAGTTTACAATGCGAATTGCAGGGAACGCTTGGCAATACTTTGTATCACACAGAGGATCCGATCCGACTGTGTTTACCGGTAAGCCTGCGTGGGGAAGAAGCCATGGAGTTACCTTTTAGATGCAAATATAGTGGCAATCTGCAGCTTTGTATCCATACGCTCGCCATCAAGGATCTGCTCGGTTTTGTATCGGTGCAGCAGGTAATTTCTGAGGAGGCGGCGATCGCGGTAATGCCGAAGGAGACAGGAGAGGCATCAGAACAGAAAAGCGGTTTCCAGATGGGAATGAGTGAATTGGAAGAAAGTCAGGCAAAGGGAAATGACTTTGCTGAAATAACGGATGTCAGAGAGTATCGACCGGGAGACCGAATCAAGGACATTCACTGGAAACTTTCCGCTAAGAAAGAAACACTTATGGTCAAAGAGCGGACAAGCGTAGCACAGAGCCAAGTGGTATTGGTGCTTGATCTGTCCGGACAAAGGGACACAGTAGAAGAGGTTTTGGGGCTTGCTTACGGCTTAAGTAAGTTGTTCTTAAAAGAATATACACCGGTTTGTCTGCTCGTGTGGGATGCATTAGAATATGATTTTATCGAAGTTTTGATCCAAAAGAGAGAAGAGATCGATACGCAGTTTATTTATTTGCTGCGGAGAGCTGTGGTGACGGACAATATCGAGCTGGCTAAAATGGTGCAAAGCTTGCGTCCGCAGTTGCAGGCATATGCAGTGATCGGCTTATACGAAGATGGTGTGCGCGGGGAGGTGATCTCTCATGGGTAATGGACGGCAGACGATTCTGGATCGATTACGAAAAACATTTCGGATTGACTATGATGATGACTGCTTGGACAAGTGGGAAGGCATTGAGTTAGTTACGAAATCATTAGATCAACAGACGGAATCACGTATAGGTATGCTGCTTGTCAATGCGCTGCTGGTATTTTGTATTACAGCGGGTGGAATGGGAATCGTGTTGTCAGCGATCGACAGCGATTATCAGACTTGGATCGTAGAACTTGTGACCCTTGTGGCATCATTTTATGTGGCATTTTTGTATTACCGTAAATGGTGGGAAAATGTCGGATATATATTATTATTGGTCGTTGTATTCTCCGTTGGTTTTGGGATGCAAAGTTATGTGAGCAGCGGATTCTATAGTGTTATGAATGACCTGATGGAAAGCGTTTCAGAGTATTTTCAGTCTAATGCGACACGTAGTTACGGCGAAAAGATCGCCGATGCCAATTTGGCAGTGACTATAGCAATGAGTTATATTGCTGTGGCAGCAAGTGTTGTGGTAAATATATTCGTTTCCCGTAAAATGAGATACCGTTTCCTGATGCTGGTTGTTTTTGGCTTTCTGTTCCTGCCATTGTATGTGCATTTGGAACCGGATATGTTTTATGTTGTGCAATTTTTTGCGGGTGTTGTCGTGACGGCGGCGATTGCTAAAAATGGCGATTATAAGCAGGTAGCAGACAATGTCCGATACAAACAGGATGAGGAACGTATCGTTTATCAGTCTGCCTATCGAGTGAAATTGCAGGCGGGAGCGTGTCTGCTTGCAGTTGTTGCGATTGGGGCGGTGCTGTTTTCTTTGCTTGTTCCATCGAAGGATTATCACAACAGACATCCCGATTCCGCATGGAAACAGAGCACAAAAGATGCCATGCAGAATGTCGCAGTGCTCGGAATTGCCGGATTATTTAATTTTTATGATAATACCGGCGGTCTGACCAGTGGTAAGTTAGGCGGCGTCAGTGCAGTGCGACTGGATTATGACACAGATCTTCGGGTCACATTTGTACCGCAAAATGAAAACCGATTTTATTTGCGCCGTTTTATTGGACAGGATTATTTATATGGCATGAATCGCTGGGAATCTGCCAAAGCAATTTATATGCGGACGGAGCAGCGTGCCAAGACTGCGTTTGAGAAAAATATAACCGGCAGTGCACATGGAATCGTCAAGGTTGATAATGTGGCAGCAGATCCGGGATTGTATATGCCGTATTACAGTCTTCAGTCGGATCTGGTAACATCGCCCGGTCGCAGCCAGATATATGATTATTATACGTATTCCGGTTTGGATCGGGATTGTAAACTTCAGACAGAATCGATATCGAATTGGCTTACGGTGCCGGATTCAAGCAAGGCTGTTTTGGATGAGTTTTGCAAGGAAGCGGATTTGACGGGAACCGTTGCTGAGATCGTGCAGAAGCTGGCAGCGTATTATCAGGATAATATACCGTATACGTATCAGCCGGGTATAACGCCTTATGGTCAAGACTTCGTTTCGTATTTTTTGAAAAAGAATCGTAGAGGATACTGTGCGCATTTTGCCAGTGCAGCGACGTTGCTTTTGCGTAACTGTGGTATTCCGGCTCGTTATGTGGAAGGCTATGCGATCGATCCGGAAGATATCGGTGAGAACGGTAAGATCCTTACCGATCAGAAGGTATCTGATTACTATCAGGGTTACCGCGAACTTACAGATACTGGAGTTGTGCAGGTAGATGTCACGGATGCAAATGCACATGCTTGGGTTGAAATTTACGATCAGCACAAAGGCTGGTATGTAGTGGATATTACGCCGGCATCGGATCAGGAAGAGGCGGATGTCAGTCTTTGGAATGCGTTTATGCGTCTTTTTCGTAACCGGAGAAATGGAACTGCGCAGAGTAATACCGGTGGTACCGGTGCGACAGGAACAGCAGATGCAGTAGAGGCGGTAAAAAGAACCGGTAAAGTTTCCCTTGGGGTGCTTGCATTGTTGCTGCTTATTTTTGTGATCACGCTTGCTGTCCGCCAGATGATTCGCATACTTCGGTGCAGTATTGCATATCACCGTGCGGATACGAATGACAGACTGATTGCAGATTATCAAAGATATGTCCGTAAAATAGGGCACAAATATCCGGCATTTCAGAAACAAACAAATTATGAAACACAGATTGCATGGCTTCGTAAGCAGCGATTATTAGTGATATCCGGAGAGGAGCGAGATCGTATGCTGCAGATCTTGGAGCAAGCAGGCTTTGGTCATACACAGATCAGCGATGCTGATGCAGAACTGGTGCGTGGGTTGTTGACACGTAGAACGTAAACCTTTAGAATAGAATGATGTGCCCACATAATAGTATAGGGCGAAATGGAACAAGGAAAGGATGAAAAAATGAACAAAAAAAGAGCAAATTTTACCGGCACGATCGGCTTTGTTATGGCTGCTGCAGGGAGTGCCGTGGGGTTAGGAAACATATGGCGGTTTCCTTATTTAGCGGCAAAGGATCATGGAGGTGTGTTTATTTTATGCTACTTGATCTTAGCAGTGACATTTGGTTTTACGTTATTGACAACAGAGATCGCCATTGGGCGTAAAACGGGACGGAGTCCTCTTACTGCTTATGCAGCGATTCAGCCTAAGTGGAAAGGTCTTGGTGTTTTGGCATGTCTTGTACCAATTATCATCTTGCCATATTATTGCGTGATCGGTGGATGGGTTGTAAAATATTTCGCAACCTTTGTCACCGGTGCAGGATCAGCGGCAGCGGGCGACGATTATTTTGCGGGATTTATTCAAGGACAATATCAACCGATCATCTGGATGTTTATTTTCTTTATAATGACAGCGTTCGTTGTGTTTAATGGCGTGAATAAGGGAATTGAAAAATACAGTAAGATCCTGATGCCAATTTTATTATTTTTGATTATCGGCATTGGATTGTATTCGCTGACGATCACACATACAGATGCGAGTGGTGTTACCAGAACCGGTCTGCAGGGATTGAAAGTATATTTAATTCCTAATTTTAAGGGAATGACCGGCAAAGAATTTTTTGTTATTCTGATGGATGCGATGGGACAGCTTTTCTTCTCGATCAGCGTGGCGATGGGAATCATGGTTGCATACGGCTCGTATGTTAAGAAAGACGTCAATTTGATGAAATCGATCAATCAGATCGAAATTTTTGATACTTTGGTAGCGATGCTCGCCGGACTTATGATCGTGCCTGCTGTATTTGTATTTATGGGGACAGAAGGAATGAGCGCCGGACCCGGTCTGATGTTTGATTCTTTGCCAAAGGTATTCCAGGCAATGGGCAAAGCCGGAACGGTTGTCGGAGTGCTGTTCTTCCTGATGGTTATTTTTGCGGCAGTAACTTCTTCGGTATCTGTTATGGAAGCGATCGTTTCCAGTTTGATGGATGCATTTCACTGGACCAGACATAAGAGTACATCTATTGTGGCAACGTATGGAGTCATAGGTGGTGTCATTGTTTGTCTTGGATATAACAAGTTATATTTTGAGCTGCCACTGCCAAATGGATCGACAGGACAGATACTGGATATATTGGATTATATCAGTAACTATTGCTTTATGCCGACGGTGGCGCTGCTCACATGCATTTTGATCGGTTGGGTTGTGAAACCTAAGACGGTCATTGATGAGGTAACTGTTAACGGAGAACGTTTTGGCAGAAAATATCTGTATATTGCGATGATCAAAGGGATTGCACCAATTCTGCTATTTGCATTATTATTACAGTCATTAGGCTTTATTCAGCTGTAGTAGTATTCGCAGATAATGGACCATGGGATGTATTTTTCATTGCAGATACATACTGTGAGAACTCCTTGACATAACAGGTTTGTGAACAATATTAAACGATAGAAATGGAATAAAAAATGAGTAAAAACAGAGAAACTTTTGCATCCCGCCTTGGCTTTATATTAGTATCTGCAGGATGTGCGGTGGGACTGGGAAATGTATGGAAGTTTCCGTACGTATGCGGAAATAATGGAGGAGCAATCTTTATTTTGATCTACTTGGTCTGCTTATTTGCTCTTGGATTTCCAATTTTAGTATGCGAGTTTGCAATCGGTCGCGGCAGTGGTGCGAGCATTGGAACAGCATTGCGTAAATTGAGCGGTGGCAAAGGAAGATGGCATCAGTTTCGTTGGTATGGACTGTGCGGTAATTATCTGCTAATGATGTTTTATACAGTGGTAGCGGGCTGGATGATCTATTATGTTGGCGTTTGTGCCAAGGGGACACTACGTCAGGCGAATGTCAAAGAAATCGAACAGTATTATCAGAGCTTTATGCAGACACCAGGCAAAATGATGTTTTTTATGTTATTAGTAGTTGCCTTGTGTATTGGTGTGTGCGCACTGGGCTTACAGAATGGTATTGAAAATATTACAAAGAAAATGATGTTAGCATTGATCGTATTGATGGCTGTTATGGCAGTCAATTCAGTCATGTTAAAAGGAAGCAGTAAAGGCCTTTCTTTTTATTTGATCCCGAACCTCGAAAATGTGAAGAAACGTGGATTGGGAAATGTCATCTTTGATGCGATGACGCAGGCGTTTTTCACGTTGAGTGTTGGAATGGGTTCGATGGAGATCTTCGGCAGTTATTTGGGCAAAGAACGCAAGCTGACCGGAGAGGCGATCAATGTATTGGTGTTAGATACACTGATCGCATTTGTTGCAGGAATTATTGTGATCCCGGCGTGTATTTCTTTTGGAATCCGCCCGGATGCAGGACCATCACTGCTGTTTATCACACTGCCAAATGTATTTAACCATATGCCAAGTGGAACATTGTGGGGAATGCTTTTCTTTGTATTTATGTCCTTTGCGGCATTATCCACAGTGATCGCAGTGTTTGAAAATATCATCAGCATGAGCATGGATGTGTTTGGATGGGAGCGTCGGAAAGCGTTAACGGTCAATTTAGTCGGCATTGCAGTATTATCCATGCCAACTGTACTTGGATTTAATGTGTGGTCTGGTGTCCAGTTATTTGGACTGGGATCAACGATCATGGATGTTGAAGATTTTGTGGTATCCAGTAATATTCTTCCACTTGGAAGTCTGTTATTTGTATTGTTTTGTACGAAAAAAAGCGGTTGGGGATTTGAACGATTTTTGGAAGAGACCAATACAGGAGTAGGTACGAATTTTCCAAAATTTCTTTGCAGATATATGCGGTATGTATTGCCGATGATCGTTTTAGTCATTTATTTTAAGGGATATTATGATAAATTTAAGGACAGTTCACCGGTAATCTTTGGTGTATGGATGATGATCGCTATTGCCTTTGCAGTGTACATTCTTTATCTGTCACGAGACAAAAAAGTAAAATAGCCATTGTTAGATGGATATCATAGGCGACTTTGTGAGCTTGTGAGTTGGATAACAAGGTTCCTTAATGTATGATACTATCAATATAAAGAAAGCCCGACAGGAATGATTGCGGTACCGCCAAAAACGTTTCGCTTTTTGGTTTGATACACGGTATGATTTCTGCCGGGCTTTTTTTGTTTTAATTGATAGGAAAATGCTCGTTTATATTGTTACGTTGTTACACAATCTGCATTTCCTAAATGTTGTCATTAAACATGCAATTTCTTGAGGAATGCTTTCGTGCGCTCGTTTTTCGGATTGTCAATGACATCTTCCGGTTTGCCGTTTTCAACGACCAGACCGCCATCCATAAAGATGACACGATCTGAGACCGCTCTGGCAAAGTCAATTTCATGCGTTACAATAACCATTGTCATTTTTTCGGAAGCAAGCTGCTTCAATAATCGGAGAACTTCTGCGGTGATCTCCGGATCGAGAGAAGAGGTTGGCTCATCAAAATACATGATCTTTGGATGTAATGCGAGAGCACGTGCAATCGCAACACGTTGCTGCTGTCCGCCGGACAGTTCGCAGGGATAAGCGTCTGATTTGTCTGACAAACCAACTTTTGTCAACAGGTCATATGCCTCAGAAATCACTTCATCCTTATCGGTCCTTTTCTGAACCTTAAGTGGTGCATGATAGACGTTTTTTAATACTGAAAAATGTGGAAACAGGTTGAAATTCTGAAAGACCAATCCAAAATTGGATTGTGCTTCCAAAATGTCACTGCGTTTTGGATAAATGGCATGATCGCCTTCTGTCGTTACCACGCTTTTCCCGTTGTATGCAATCTCGCCGCTGTCAATCGTTTCCAGAAATGTCGCACAGCGAAGCAGTGTGGATTTACCGGAACCGGACGGGCCAAGGATTGAAACAACTTCGCCGGGAGAGATCTGCAGATCGATATCCTGCAATACGATCTTACCGTCAAAGCTTTTTTTGATATGTTTCATGTCTAATATATTCATAAAGCTTAGTTTCCTTTCTTAATGATAGTAATTCAATTTATTTTCCAGTGTTTCCATGACGTATGCTACTACGAAGTTAAAGACGTAATAAAATACGCCGGCGATAAACAGCGGCAGCAGTGAGGTTTGAGAAGCTGCGATCTGTTTTGCCAAGGTAAACATTTCTGTATATGCCAGTGCAAACGCCAATGAAGTATCTTTGACCAAGGTAATGATTTCATTCGTGACCGGAGGCAGTACACGTTTGACCATCTGTGGGAACAAAATGTATCCGAATGTCTGCAGACGATTGTAACCCATGACAGTGGCAGCCTCACGCTGACCGATCGGGATACCTTGGAATCCGGCACGGTAGATCTCAGCAAAATATGCGGCGTAGTTCAAGGAAAATCCGATGATCACAGCCAAGAAGCGGTACGAATACGGTGTATGTATGTGGAACGCATAGTACGGTGCAAAGAATACAACCAATAGCTGCAGCATCAATGGGGTACCACGCATGATCGAAATGTAGATCTTTGCAATATACTGCAGCAGCTTCCAGTGTGACATACGGATCAGACAAACAAGCAGTCCCAATGGAATTGAGAACAAAATTGTCAGGAAAAAGATCAATAATGTCGAGATCATACCTTTGCGCAGCTGTTTTGCAATCTGTGCAGCGGATAATTTCTTGACTTTATTTTTAGAGCCCTTGGTTTGTGACTGTTTGTCCGGAGCCGGAGTCACCTTTGTTAATTTGCTGGTATCAATGGTTGGCACTGCACCGCCATCGATGTATGTTTTGTCGTCAAAGCTGAGGCAGAGACTTTTGCTCAAGCCCCATTCTTTGGCTATATTTTCTAATGTGCCATCGTATAACATTTCTAATAATGTCGTCTGTACTTTATCGCGAAGTGTGGTGTTTCCTTTCTTAAAACCGATGGCATACTGTTCTGCAGAAAGCGAATCATCGAGAATGCGGAATTCATCGGATTTGGCAGACATTTGATAGACGGCAACACCATAGTCCATCGCAATGGCGTCAACCATGCCACTTTCCAAATTCATAAATGCAGAGTTGTAGTCGCCGACCTGCTGCAGCTCTTTGAGAGAATCTGCAATCTGGCGGTTAGCTTGTGTAGCATCGTCTCCCGTCAAAGCAGCAAGTGCAGAAGAATCGCTTTGTACGACCAAAACCTTTCCCTTGAGATCGGCAGGCTTTTTAATAGAAGAGTCCTTGCGGACAATGATTACCTGATAGTTGTTTAGATAAGGAGTTGACCAAGTGTAGCTTTTCTCTCGTCCATTCATCGTAAAACCATTCCAAATACAAGAAATCGCACCTGAAGTTAATTCAGAATCTTTGGAATCCCATGAAATAGGGCGCTTGATCAGCTTCCAATCATTTCGTTTGCAGACTTCCTCTGCCAAACTCAGATCAAAACCGATGTAGTCTCCGCTTTCGTCCAAGTAACCATATGGTGGAAACTCGGCATCAAATCCAACGATAAATTCTGTTTGTTCTTTTGCATAGGCCTTGTTTGTGCTGCAATAGAGAGAGCACACCAGCAACAAAAGAAAACAACCTGTTGCAATAGCAAGTTTTTTCATTTTGTTCATATATTCCTCTTTTCCGTGCACGTATTTAGTGCTGTTGAGATAATACTTTGGTTTGCCTGTTGGCAGCGCTTTCGTGCACACAAGCGCAGTACATTCCTATTTTACCACAAATTGCAATACGGTAGGGATTATTTTTGAGAAAAAGTTTGCCGGAGTTTTGTGGGTGTCATATGGTACGCTGTCCGTATAGCTCGAGAAAAGTTATGGGCGTCGCGAAAGCCGCAGGCGGCAGCTATTTCGTGAATGGGAAGATCGGTATTTAGCAAAAGAGCTTTTCCTTTTTCCATGGTTTGCTCCATTAGATAATGCTTCAGATGAATGCCATTTTCTTTATAAAACAGGGTCGAAAAATATTTTTCATGATATCCAAAATAGTCTGCCAAAGTACGAACCATATGTGGTGTATTTTGGCGATATTTTAGATATTCGTCAATACGCTCGCGCAAAGGACGATGCGGTGGTGTGGTAATGGTATTGTTTTCGTAACCGAGTTCTTCTAACAGAGCTTGGAGTAGATAGGTTGTTGCAGAGGAATGTTGATGTTGTTCCAGTTGCAGCATCGTGTTTAGCATGGCAAGAATTAATTCCGTATTAGTGACGGTTCCGGTAAGTGGGCAGGGAATAGGATCAGAAGTTTCGAAATGCAGCCAGTGAAAACCACAGGAAGACGGCTTGGTACCGTGCTGTAAAGTGGTGGGCGGCATAATCAGATATTCTCCCTTGTGAACGGTGTGTGTTTGGGAGTGATCGGCAATATACAGTGTTCCATGATCTACGATCATTAATTCATATTCGCCCAGTTCTCTTGCAGGGTGTGTCCAGTCTGGTGCGTCCGATTGAAATTTTCCTAACCATAAAAATCGCATAGCAATTCCTTCCTATTGTTTTAGTGCATGTTCAACAAAATCCTTGATCTTACTCCTTATTAAAATAGTACAACATGATGCGTTAAATAAGCAAGTTGAAATCTTACTTTTTGATACTTTTATGAACATCGTGAGATTGTGTTATACAGGCAGTTGTTTTATGATGTTAGTAGATTTCTGATGCGAGGAGGATTGCATATGTATTGTGAAGAAAAGATACAATTAAAAGATGCTTTTTGGGGCGAGAAAGTACACTTGATCCGGGAAAAAGTGCTGCCATATCAATGGGAGGCACTGAATGACCGGATTGAGGGAGCAGATAAAAGTTATTGCATTCGCAATTTTCGTACTGCGGCACGTGTGAATGCACTACGTAGACAGGGAGTGACGCTGCCCGAACAGCCGACCGATGATTTTGTGAGTTTGCCGAGAGGAAATGCTCTGCTCCCGGAACATAAAAAAGGGGATAATGCGTTTTATGGATATGTTTTTCAGGACAGTGATCTGTATAAGTGGATCGAGGCAGCAGCGTATAGTCTGATGATGAAGGCAGATGACTCGCTAGAGCATACCATAGACGAGATGGTGGATCTTTTGGAAGAGGCAACGCTTAATGATGGATATTTGGATACCTTTTACAGTATTAAAAATCCGAAGAAACGCTTTAGCAATTTAAGGGATCATCACGAACTCTATTGTTTTGGACATTTGGCAGAAGCGGCAGTGGCTTATTATGAGGCGACTGGCAAAAAGCAATTGCTGCATTTGGCGGAGCGGTTTGCAGATTTGATCTGCGAATTATTTGGTAAAGAGGAAGGAAAGTGCCATGGTTATCCGGGGCATGAACTGGCGGAAATGGCGTTAGTGCGTCTGTACCGTCATACCGGCAAAACTTCTTATTTAGAGTTAGCAAGATATTTTGTGCTGGAGCGTGGCAGGGAGCCAAATTATTTTCGAAAAGAGCATGGCGAAAAAGATTCCGATATGCGTTATTATCAGGCGCAGCAGCCGGTGCAAGAGCAAATGGAAGCGGTGGGGCATGCTGTGCGTGCAATGTATTTGTATTCCGGGCTTACAGATCTTGCGGTAGAATATGACGATGGTGAGCTTGCAAAAGTGGCGAAACGTCTTTGGAAAAATGTAACGCGCAAAAAAATGTATATCACCGGTGGCGTTGGGGCGACCAGTCATGGAGAAGCTTTTTCTTATGCTTATGATCTTCCGGCGGATAGTGCGTATGCGGAGACTTGTGCGGCAATTGGTTTGGTGTTTTGGGCTAAGAGAATGCTTCAATTGCAGCCAAAGGGAGAGTATGCGGATGTTATGGAACGTGCGTTGTACAATAGCGTGCTAAGTGGGATTTCGTTAGATGGCACTGAGTTCTTTTATACGAATCGGCTCGAGGTGGATCCGAAAGCGTGTAAAGAAGATGAGCGGCTTTGGCATGTAAGGAGCCGGCGTGCAAAATGGTTTGGCTGTGCCTGTTGCCCGCCGAATTTAGCGAGATTGATCGGTTCTATTACAAGATATATTGCCCATCATGCAGAGAATACGACTTGGATCGACCTTTATATGGGAAGTGTTTTGCGGACAAAATGGCAGGGAAAGACCGTGGAGATTGAGACGACCAGTCATTTGCCATATACTTCAGACATAGCTGTTCGGTTGAATAATCCGAGTGAGGCAGAGGGAACGTTGGCGATTCGTATTCCTGGTTGGGCAGAACAATGGAGCGTAGAAGTGGAGGACGAAGACGGAACTGTTTGGCCGGTGGATCTTGCAAACGTACAGAGCGAGACTTTGAACAGTTGTGGTGACGGGCAGCAGAAAGCCGGGATGAGCTATGAGTACCGAGAGGGGTATTTGTACCTTGCTATATATGGACAAAAGAAGGTAATAATACGTCCGCATTTTGCAATGAAACCAGTCTTTTATGAGGCTAATTCGCTGGTTCGTGAAAATAGCCGGCAAATGTCGTTAGTGTGTGGCCCGTTGGTATATTGTTTGGAAGAAGTTGACAATGGGGCGCAGCTGCATATGTTATACGCATCTCCAGAGGCAGTGGAACAGGCCGAAACTTACACACTACCATTTTTGGGGAGAGAGGCTGTTGGTTATCAGTTTGCTGGTTTTCGCAAAAAGGCCAATACCGTCAGCGACCCATTGTATCATAAGGCAGAGAGAGAAGAATATCAGCCGGTCACTTTGAAATGGATCCCATATTTTGCGTGGGCCAATCGTGAAGAAGGAGAGATGAGAGTATGGATTTACAAAAAATAATGAAACCGGTATAGGAAACGGGAGAAATTTACCGGGAGGCGTGCTTTTAATGTATACAGATGCTGCCGGCAGCAAAGCAGCATACTTTTCCGGAGGTGCTGCATTCTATGGAAGGTGAGGGTGTTGGTGTAGCAGATGTTCAGTTCGTGCAGACGCAGCTTATGAAGAAAAAAACATATTTGGATCTGACTGGGAACTTTCTGAATCATCCAAATGACTATCTTGCCAGAATATAGGCGCAGACAGTGATTTGTGCTTTGGGTGAGGAACGGTGATTGTTTCGCTTAAGTGAAAAGTTTATCTCCACTTTGAGAAAGATAATTGATGAAGTGGCATTTGCCCTTGCAGAAAGGGGAATTCAATAGATAACGTTCAATAGATAAGTGAATAAAATTGCTTGACTTTAAAGGTTACTCGTAATATAATAGATCAGTGTGGCGTGTGTCAGGAACACCAAAGCCCCGGTGACCGACATAATAAGCGCTTCGATAGATAACAAAGCGGTTCGGACATTCCGCATTTGTTACAGACGAAAAAGAGTATAGTTGAGAATTTAGTTAGGAGGTACTGGGATGAAAAGTTTTATGGCAAACCCATCCACGGTTGAGAGAAAATGGTATGTAGTTGACGCTACAGGACATACATTAGGACGCCTCGCATCAGAGGTTGCAAATGTATTAAGAGGTAAAAATAAGCCGATTTATACACCGCATATCGACACAGGTGATTATGTGATCATTGTTAATGCGGACAAGATTAAAGTAACAGGTAAGAAGTTAGAGCAGAAGATTTATTATCATCATTCAGATTATGTTGGTGGAATGAAAGAGACTACTCTGAAAGAGATGTTAGCTAAGAAGCCTGAGTATGTTATTACACATGCTGTAAAGGGAATGCTTCCAAAGGGAACATTAGGACGTCAGATGCTTAAGAAGCTTCATGTATATGCTGGTCCAGAGCATGAGCAGACAGCACAGAAGCCGGAAGTATTAGAAATCGTAGAGAGAGCTAACTAAGAGAGGAGGAAATCATCGTGGCAAACACAAAGTTTTATGGAACAGGAAGAAGAAAAAGCAGTATTGCTAGAGTATATTTAGTACCTGGAACAGGTAAGATCACTGTAAACAAAAGAGATATGGATGAGTACTTCGGTCTTGATACATTGAAGATCATCGCTCGTCAGCCACTTGAGGCAACAAACACTGCCGATAAGTATGATGTAAAAGTTACCGTTCGTGGTGGTGGATTTACAGGACAGGCAGGCGCTATCCGTCAGGGTATCGCAAGAGCACTTTTGACAGTAGACGCTGACTTCCGTCCGGTACTTAAGAAAGCTGGTTACTTAACTCGTGACCCTCGTATGAAAGAGCGTAAGAAATACGGTCTTAAGAAAGCTCGTAGAGCTCCACAGTTTAGCAAGCGTTAATCAAAAAGAGACGTACTTGCGTACAAAGTTGTATATATCAAATGCCGAGAACAATAATGTTCTCGGTATTTTTCTATCTTTTCTGTCTTGAGAATCTATGATCAATGGAGAGTCTGAAGTTTC
>ULYD01070801.1_pt1 | contig 14758 bp, 20 predicted proteins | sample 1961831 | NCBI WGS metagenome assembly ULYD01 (sample SAMEA4835854, study PRJEB28245) | human gut metagenome | biome: gut microbiome; material: fecal sample | place: Denmark | collected 2008 | reverse complement strand
TATCGCAGACACACAGAGATACATAGATAAAAAGATAGCGGCAGTAAGCGCCGCAATGATTGGAGGTTAATATGTACGAGATTGTTAAAAACGTAATTCAGGCCGGCAGATATGAACTGTCGGACATGCTAAAAAAGATTGATGTAATCTGGTTACAGGGGGATTTAGATGACAGCCAGAAAACGGAACTGGTATCTCTGGCACAGAAAAGTGCAGTTCCAGAAAACAGCTATGCATCCGTACAATTACAGATTAATAACCTGTATACCAATATGACTGAGATGGGTAAGGCTCTTCTGGAACTTACCAGGCGAGTTACCACGTTAGAGGGTGGCGAGGTTCCGGAAGTCCCAGAAGAGGAATGGCCGGAGTGGAAAGCGCCCATCGGTGCCCATGACGCTTATAATACCGGCGATAAGGTTACATATAAGGGCAAGCATTACATCTGTAAGATGGATGGCTGCGTATGGTCTCCGGAGGTATATCCGGACGGATGGGAAGCAGCAGAGTAAGGAGGTGATCCAGTTATCTCCCTTTGGGGCGCAGGGTAACGCTGCTTATGAGTAACAAAACGATAGGCACGCAGGTTTTCCTGGGTGTTATTTTTATGCCCGGTATGGCGTAAAACTGCCGGAAAGGAGTAGAAAAATGACAAAGGAACAGTTTGAAGCCCTTGGCATTGAAAAGAGTCTTGCCGAGAAGGCGGCAAAGGAATCCCAGAAGGAACTGGAAGGGTATGTGGTAAAAGATACCTATGATCAGACAGAGCAGCAGAGAAAACAGCTGGAGACATCAGTCAATGATTACAAAACTCAGCTGGAGGCATTAAAAACTTCAGCCGGTGACAATGCCGCATTGACCCAGCAGATTGCAGACTTTCAGGAACAGATCAAGCAGAAAGATCTGGAACACCAGAAGGAGATCACAGACTTGAAGCTGACCAATGCGATCAAGATGGCAATCTCCGCATCAGCTCAGGACAGTGACCTTGTGGCAGGCCTTGTAGATCGCACGAAGTTGATTCTTGGTGATGATGGAAAAGTGACCGGTCTGGATGAGCAGGTAAAGACTCTGAAAGAAAGTAAACCATTTCTTTTCAAAGCAGAACAGAAATCAGATGGCAAGAAGGGATTCTTTCCGATCGGCCCTAAAAATGGAGATGGTGCTGATGGCAAAGGCGATGGACGTCTGAGCATGAAAGAAGCAATTGCCGCAAAACTCAACATGAATACAGATGGAAAAGGAGAGTAAAGAATTATGTCTATTACGTTAGAAGAAGCAAAAAAGAATGTGCAGGATGACCTGCAGATGGGTGTGATCGATGAATTTCAGAAATCCAACTGGATTCTGGAGCATATCCCGTTTGATGATGCGGTATCACCTACAGGTGGTGGTGCGACACCAAGTTACAGCTACACAAGATTAAAAACACAACCAACCGCACAGTTCCGTGAGATCAACAAAGAATACACACCATCCGAGGTGACGAAGGAAAGACACACGGTGGAGATCAAAGTATTCGGTGGTTCTTATGAAATTGACCGTGTGATCGCAAGCATGGGTGGTATTGTAAGCGAGGTAGAGCTGCAGCAGGCTCAGAAGATCAAGGCGGCTCAGGCACTGTTCAATGATACATTTATCAACGGTGATGTTGGAAAAGACTCCAAGGCATTCGATGGACTGGATAAAGCTTTGGCGGGAAGCAGCACCGAGTACAACAAGACCGGAAGTATCGATCTGTCCACATCAGAGTTAATCACACAGAACTACCAGTATTTTCTTGATATGCTGGATGAGTTCCTTGGTGGTCTGGATGGTACACCATCCTGCATCATGGGCAATAACAAGCTGATCGCCAAGTTGCGTGCCTGTGCAAGACGTGCGAGCATGTATCAGGTAACAAAAGACAACTGGGGAAATCAGGTGGAAAGCTATGGCGGTATTCCATTTGTGGATATGAAGACAAAGCCTGGAACCAATGATGATGTTGTCGGTATTGATAACGATGCAGGAACAACCTCCCTTTACGTGGCACGTTTGGCAATGGATGGTCTCCATGCGGTATCTTTTGCGGGGGTAGCACCAGTTCAGACCTGGCTTCCTGATTTTTCAACCGCTGGTGCAGTGAAGAAAGGTGAGGTGGAAATGAATGCAGCCATTGCCCTGAAAGCGTCCAAGGCGGCTGGTGTATTCCGGAACATCAAAGTAAAATAGGAGGTAGCGTGCGATGAAGATTTACAGTCCAAATAAGGAATATACGGGAGTGTCTGCTTCCGTTCCTTTTTGTAATGGTGTCGGTGAAACCAACGACCCATATCTGATTGGATGGTTCAAGAAACATGGTTATAAAGTGGATGAACCAGAAGCAGAACCAGAAAAACCGGCAGAAGAACTGGATACCACGGAAGATACTGATGTGAAAGAACCTGAAAAGTCATCTTCCAGAGGAAAAGCAGGTCAGAAAAAGGCGGGTGAATAGGATGTCCTATGAACCCTATGCAACAGCGGGATATTATTTCAACCAGTACGAAGGTAACAGTATTCCGGATGAAAAACTGAAAAAGGCATTGACTCAGGCATCCCGTCACATTGATTCCCTGACCTACAACCGGATTGTAGGCAGGGGATTTTTGCATCTGACACCATTTCAGCAGGATGTTATCCGAGAAGTGGTCTGCCAGCAGGCAGATTTTGAGTACGAGAATGCGGACGAGATTGGTACGATCCTGTCCAGCTACAGTATTAACGGGGTGTCTGCTCAGTTTGGCAGCTCTTGGAATATTTTTACGGATAAGGGAGTGGCCATGATGCGGGATGTATATTCTTTGCTGTGTCAGACAGGGCTGTGCTGCCAGTTAGCGAGGTAAGAGTATGAAATATCCATGTTTGGTGCCGAAAAAGCTGTGCAAAACCGATATCCATGTACACCTGGAGTCCGAAGAGCTTACCAATTTAGGAGAACCCAGACGGGTATTGGACAGAACATTGAGATGCAATTTCCAGGATAGGGCAAAGACGATTTTGACAGCAGAAAAGAAGCTGGTTCAGATTACTGGTACGGCGTTATTTCCTGGCGATATTGCACCGGAGTTTCCATCTTTAAGCGGGGGAACGGTACAGATATTTGGTCAGGAACGCCGGATTGAGCAGGGGATGAAAGCCAGGAATCCGGATGGAACAGTTAATTACTGCAAGCTGGAGGTGATCTAATGCAGGTAAAATCCCACATTAAATTAAATCTGCCTAGAATTAAGGAACTGAGTCAGGCGGCGGTAACGGCCTTAGAGATGACGGCAGAAGCGCTGCATACCGAAGTTTTACAAGCGCAGGTAATGCCGTTTGAGACTGGTGCAATGCAGGGAGAAAAAACATTTATAAAGGCGGGAGAGGCTACAATATCTGTATATAAAAACGGGCAAGTTGCTACAAACACCATTACAAAGGCAAAGAATGGGAAAGTGTCTATTATAACGACTGCACCACAAGCACGCAGATTGTATTACCATCCGGAATACAACTTCCAAACGGATGAAAATCCTAATGCCCGCGGCAAATGGTATGAAGATTGGCTTCCAGGTGGGATTAACCAGGACTTTGCAAAAGAAGCGTTCAAAAGACTTTATAAAAAGGTAGGTGGTGTGTAGTGCTGGCATTAAAAGACATACGCCAGTATATTTCGGATTTGAAAATCGCAGAAGATGATCATGTATATATCGGGAAACTAGATGCGAAACAGGATAAATCCATCGGCGTCTATCCGCGGCCTGGAAGAGGACAGCCGGTAATGGCACTGGGCGGAAGAAATTGCTCTTCTTACGATGTGAAACGGATTTCCTTGTTGGTGCATTGGAACCGAAATATAAGTGAATCCGAATCTACTGCCTGCGCGTTATATGGAAAATTACTAAACGAGACCAGCTTAATGATAGGAAATACCCCTATCCAGTTTTTGATTTTACAGGTTCCGGAACCCGTAAATGTTGGGACAGATGATAGAGGTATTTACGAATATGTCATCGAGCTGGATTTTTATTACCAAAGACTAGTGAATTGAAATATTATCAGAAAGAGAGGAATGCGTAAATGGAAAAGACAGGAGTATTTCCTTGTTATGAGAACCAGTTTAAAATTGGGGATTCGAAAGAGAGTGCGACATCAATCGCAGACATGGAGACTTTTTCCGTGAGTTTTGATAATGGCGTGGAAGAGTGGACGCCGTTTGATACGGAAGGGTGGATTCGTCGTCTGTTGACGGCAAAAGGAATTACCATTTCTGTTACCGGAAAACGTAACATCAAGGATACCGGAAATGATTATGTGGCTGGAAAGGCCTTTGTGAATGGGCGTGATGCAGAAGGGTATTTTGCGTGGATCTTTCCGGATGGCACAGAAGTATCCTGGCCGATGGCGGTCATCAATGTCAAAAACATTGGAGCCGGAGATTCTACGGCGGTAGGGCCTCTGGAATTTGATGTAATGAGCAACGGAAAACCAGAAGTGAAAACAGTATAGGAGGTTGTGCGATGGCAAAAACGATTGATATTACGGAAAAATTGAATTTTGAAGAAAGCCCTGTTTTAGTGGTTAAAGGCGAAAAAATTCATGTGAATGATGATGCGGTAACAATGTTAGCAGTCATGCAGCTGATGGGAGGAGACAGCCCCTCTGTAAAAGATGTTATGGGAGCATATGAGAAACTGTTCTCTGAGAAAGACCGAAAGGTTATGGAGAGTAAGCTGAAACTTAAATTCAGCGCCTTAATGACTGTAATTCAGGAAGCAGTTGCATTGATTTCCGGAGACTTGAATCAGGGAGAGTGATGACCCGTACTACGATCTGTTTGAGGACTGGGATTTAATCGTGTCATCAGTCCTTACGCAGTACGGGATTCGGTTGTATTCAAACGATTTCAAGTCCATGAAATGGATAGAGTTTCAGGCTCTTTTGTCAGGCCTTGGTCCGGATACGCCGCTTGGAAGAATCGTACAGATTCGCTCAGAAGACGATCCGGAGATTTTAAAGTATTTTTCAAAAGACCAAAACAGGATCCGAACGGAGTGGCGAAAACGGACAGCCCAGTCAAAAACGGCAGAACAGGTAAATGAAGTTCTGGAATCATTAAAACAGGCATTTATCAAAATGGCGAGGTAAAGAGGTAAAGTGAGGCGATAAGAAATTGAGAGAAGAAAGGTAAAGTGTCCGTACTGTGGCCATGAACAGAAGGTACAGTACAGCCCAAAAGCAAACTGCTGTGGCATTTACATAAAATGCCAGGCAAGGCATTGCAGAAAAGAATTTGAAATACGAATCAATCAGGACAAGTAGTGCCATGTGCCGATGTCCCCAAAAGGATAAAGGCGGGTGGTATGTGTGACAGCGGATAAAGACAGCGTTGGCCAGATTGGTCTTGATTTGGTTATTAATCAGAAAGATTTTAACCGTCAGTTAAAGGGAATACAGAGCTTGGCAAAAAAGGCAGGAGCCGCATTGGCTTCTGCCTTTGCCGTAAAAAAACTGGTTGACTTTGGGAAAGAGTGCATTGCATTAGGTTCTGACCTTCAGGAGGTTCAGAACGTAGTAGACGTTACGTTCCCCAGAATGTCAAAACAGGTGGATGAATTTGCAAAGAACGCAGCGTCCCAGTTTGGTTTGTCAGAAATCATGGCAAAGAGGTTTACCGGAACCTTTGGAGCCATGGCAAAAGCATTTGGTTTTAGCGAGCAGGCTGCTTATGAGATGGGAACTACCCTTACTGGGTTGGCGGGCGACGTAGCATCGTTTTATAACATCAGCCAGGACGAGGCGTACACAAAACTAAAATCGGTATTTACCGGAGAAACAGAGAGCTTAAAAGATTTGGGCGTGGTAATGACCCAGACGGCTTTAGACAGCTTTGCTTTGGCAAATGGTTACGGAAAAACCACAGCAGCCATGTCGGAGGCAGAAAAGGTAGCTCTTCGCTATGCTTTCGTTCAAAAACAGTTAAATGCAGCGGCAGGAGATTTTTCCAGGACAGCAGATGGATGGGCGAATCAAGTCAGGGTATTAAACTTACAATTTGATACATTAAAAGGAACTATTGGCCAGGGATTAATTAATGTGTTCACGCCGGTTTTGAAAGTGATCAATTCTGTAATCGGAAAATTACAGACATTGGCCAATGCATTCCTGGCTGTTACCAACTTGTTTGCAGGAAAAAAGCAGAAATCCGGAGGGATGGGCGCGGTTGCCCAGGATGCCGAAGCTGCCGCAGATGCAGTTGGCGGCGTGGGAGAAGCAGCACAAGGGGCGGCAGGAGCTGCTAAGAAGGCCGCAAAAGACATGGCCAAGGCTTTCTCCATTGATGAATTAAATATCGTAACTCCGGAATCAGAATCCGGTGGTTCTGGTGGCGGAGCTGGCGGCACAGCAGGAATGGATATGACTATGGAACCAGTGCCAGTAGATACAACGGCGCTGGATACCTATGATTCCAAACTTCAAGATGTTATTAATCGGGTAAAAGAATTACAAAGTTTGTTTTTAGCTGGTTTTCGGATAAGCTTTGGAGACTTTAAAGTATTAGATTCCATCCGTTTGAATTTAACTGGGATTAAGGAAGAGCTAATAGGAATAGCATCTGACTCTAAAGTACAATCTGCATTTCACGATATGCTGAATCAGATAGTACTAAACGCAGGAAAGGTGGCTGGTTCGGTTGCATCAATTGGCGCAACGCTGGCGGACAACCTGACAGGTGGTATTTATAAATATCTGGAGCAAAATTCCGGCAGAATCAAGGAGTTCCTTGTTAGTATTTTTGACTTAGGAGCAGAAAGCGCTGTAATAGTAGGACGTTTTTCTGAGATGCTGGCTGATATTGCAGAAATTTTTCGTTCGGATTCTGCTAAGCAGATAACTGCTGATATAATCGGTATTTTCTTTGATTCTTTTATGGGAATCACGGAATTGGCAGGAAAATTTTGTACGGATATCGCTGATTTGCTTACACGGCCATTCATAGATAATCGCGACAAAATCAAAGAAGCCTTACAAGGAACTTTGGATATCATATCCCAGGTTCTTTCCGATATAAAACAGACAATTGATTTTACCAGCGATAAATTAAATGAGACTTATGACGAAAAGATAGCTCCCATGTTTGAGGTACTTGGAGCTGGAATTTCAGAAGCGGTTGGTCTTCTGGTTTCGGGCTTCCAGGAATATATACTTCCTGTGCTTCAAGAAGCGGCAGATAAATTTTCAACTTTAAATACAGAACATATTCAACCCTTAATCGAAGCTTTTTTAGAATTTGCAGGGAAAGTTTCAGAAGCAATTACAGCTTTGTGGCAAAATATTTTACAGCCTTTTATTACCTGGTTTTTAGAAAATATTTTTCCTGTTATTTCTGAAGTTTTATCACTTGCAATTGACGCTTTTTTCTCTTTCCTTGAGGGAGTATCGGAAGTATTAGAAAGTGTTATTGAAGCATTAAGTGGATTAATCGACTTTCTGATAGGAGTGTTTACAGGGGATTGGAAAAAAGCTTGGAATGGCATTAAGCAGTTCGTAACGAATATCTGGAATGCAATTAAGTCCATGATTGAACTGGTGTTTAATACCATTGCAGCATTTATTTCGGCCACCTTGCAATCCGTCCATACGGTATGGTCTGCAGTATGGACTGCAATTAAAGAGTTTGCAAGCTCCATCTGGGAAGCTATTAAGACCACAATTAGCAATCTGATTGACAGTATCCACCAGAAAATCACTACGGTAATGGACGGGATTAAAACCGGTATTTCCACTGCTCTTGAAAATATCAAGAAGGCATGGTCAGATACCTGGGAAAACCTAAAGCAGAAGACATCCGAAATCTTTGAAGGAATCTGGGGAACCATCAAGGGGATTATCAACAAGATTATCGGCGGTGTAGAGAAGATGGCCAACAACGTAGTGAAGGCCATTAACAAGATGATTAGTGCGGTCAATGAGGTTGCAGACCATATTCCAGGAATTGATGAGGAATTGATTCCTCCAATTGGAGAACTGCATCTTCCGCGTCTGGCTCAAGGCGGATTTGTGAAAGCAAACACACCGAGACTGGCCGTTATTGGCGACAACAAGCGGGAAGGAGAAATTGTATCTCCTGAAAGCAAGCTGCTTAGCATGGCCCAGATGGCGGCGCAGATGGCTTCAAATGGCAACGGAAATGTTGAATACCTGGAGCGAATTATCGAACTGTTAGAGAGAATGATTGATCTTATAGAACGGCTGGATCTTGTTGTGAATGTAGATATTAGAGAGATTCACAAAAAATTAAAAGACCTGGATAAAAGAGCCGGCTATAAACTGAGGACAACATAAAAGGAGGTTTTGATGGCGGGTTTTATTTTTATTAATGGCAAGGAATTTCCGTCCCCAGACAGGGGACTGGAATTTCTGGTTGCCACCTTTGTCAGCAGCGGCAAAAATGCAAACGGCGAGTTTGTAGGACAAAGAGTAGGAAGGGACCAGTATAAACTTAATAACCTGGTCTGGAATAAGCTGGATGCCGAAACCTGGTCCAGTATGCTGAAAGAATTTAAACAGTTTGTGGTTACGGCAAAAATACCGGATATGGTTCACAATGACTGGCTCACTATCCGGATGTATCCAGGAGACCGGACTGCTCAGCCGCTGTTTATCGGGCCGGATGGGCTTCCGACTATGTATAGCCAGTGCAAGGTAAATATTATTGACTGTGGGGAGTTGAATTAAATGCAGGCAGTAAGCAAGAAATATAAGCAGGAGATGAAACAACGGTATCGGGATGAATGTTCTTATATTAGGGTTACGATTGGGCTGATTAATCAGTCAGCGCAGGCGAGTGCGAAAGTAAAAGATGCAGCAGCATTTACGTATTTTTCGGCACTGGAAAAGCCTTTTGACAACTATCAGGTACAGGAGTTGTACGCGACCTGCGACGAAGACTGGTCTGCGGTTGATGGAAGTATGTATTTCTTGCCTAGAAGAAAACAGGATGTTGTGTTAAACAGCGGACTAGTGACAGAAACACTTTTGGGAGCAATTGAAATTGTCTTTCCCTTCGCGCTCAGCATAAAAGGGCTGACAGTGGAGTTTGGAAAGGCTTATCCGGTACAATTTTCCATCGAATCTGATAATAACAAGCTGGATATAACGGATAATCAAAACGAACGTTTTATAACAGAGGCAATTTTTGAAGACGCTACTTTTCTAAAATTTATTCCTAAGGTTATGGTTAACGGGCAATCAAGATTCCGGATCCACCAAATTACGATGGGAATCGGTATCTACTTTGATAATCGGAAAATTCTGTCTACCAGTAAGAAAGAACATATTAGCCCGATTTCAGAGGAGCTGCCTACTATAGATTTCACAATGTCCGCAGAGAACCGCGACAGGGCATTTGATGTGGAAAATGCGGAGTCCAGCGTCAATTTTTTGGAAATTGGCCAGAATGTAGAGGTAACATATGGCCAGGAGCTGAAAGATGGGACTGTGGAATGGATGCCAGGAGCTACGCTGTCTTTAAAGGATTGGTCTGCGGATGATGAAGAACTGGATATCAGTGCATCAGACCGTTTTGACGGAATGGAGGATACTTATTATAAAGGAAACTATTATGTAGAAAGGATTTCTCTGTATACACTCGCAGAAGATGTATTTCAGGATGCAGGGGTGGATAGCCGAGAGTACTATCTGGATCCATATTTAAAAAAGATACGCATCCAAAATCCAATGCCGGCAGTAACACATAAGGAAGCTTTGCAGTTAATTGCCAATGCTGGGCGATGTGTGATTTATCAGGATAGGACCGGAAAAATTATTTTAAAATCCAGTTTTATCCCTGATATGCAGGCTTCAGCTAATGACGCCGCTTACTTTAGCCATGCGGAGAAGATTTTGGATGGAAAGGAAAAGACAGAGTGTGGTCTTACAGGAAGGAATTATACACAAGCACAGGGAGCACAGTATTTCCTACCAAGAACGGATACAGAAGCCTTGAACACTGGATATATCAGCGAGGAAGTGGCAGATTCATCCGGTCGCTTTGCAAAGAATCCATTGGTTTCAATATTTCTGGAAGCCGCATACACCTGCTTTGGTCTTACACTGGAATTCGGCCGTAACCCACCAGAAAAAGCGATACTTCATTCTTATTATAATAATACTTTACTGGAGGATTATGAAATCAGCATAACGGATGAAATTATGCTAATATCCCATGAATTTCCAGAATTTGACCGGTTGGAAATTGAGTTTACGAAGGGGGCGCCATATAACCGAGTGATTTTGGATAACATTCTGTTCGGGGACAGCACGGATTATTCTCTGGAATATGGCGTAGAGCTTACCAAAACGCCGAAAGGGACTCAGCTGGAAAAGGTAAAGGAACTGCAGGTTATCCGGACTATGTACAGTCTGAGCGCAGAACCAATTAAGGAATTGGCCAAGGAAGTCGTTGCATTTTCAGCAGAGATAACCAGGTACACATTCTATCTGTCAAATCCATCATATGGATATGAGGTGGATATAACAGAGCCGGTTTCAGGACGGGTAACAATCGTAGAAAGCAGTGCTTACTATGTTACTGTGGAAGCAAGTGGAATTCAAGGAAGTGTGGAGATAGTAATAAATGGATGGGAATATGTGGTAAATACCCAGGCGAAAGTGACGAAGCAGTTACATACAGTTGGAACTGTGGAAACGTGGGAAAATCCGTTGATTTCAGATCAAGGCATGGCAATGGACCTGGCTCAGTGGATAGGGGATTATCTGGTTTCAGACAGGGAATACGATCTATCTTACAGAGGGGAGCCGAGGATTGATGCGAATGACCTTGCGTTTCTGGAAAACAAATACGTTCCGGATATGCTTATCCGAATTTATGATCATACCTTGAATTTTAGCGGCGGGGCGTTATCCGGAACAATTAAGGCAAGGAGGGATATGAGTGGCGTGGTTAGAACCAAAAACAGACTGGCAGCAAAGTGATTTTTTCAACATTGAGGACTACAACCGCATAAAAGGAAATCTTAATGAGATTCGGACACAGGCACTTGTTTTGTGGCCGGATTTTTCATTTGAGCAGATGGGGGATGATAAAACTTACCAGGATTACGGATTCTATGCAGATGAGATTAATCGGTTTGAGGATAATATTGAGCATATCTGTAGAGGGACGTACCCATTTCATGTAGGAGAAAAAAAGACATTCTACGAAAACACGCCTTTTGTTGATTATAGGGAGCTGAACCGAATCGAAGAAGCTTGCAGAATGATGTACGAAAATATTACAAATGGCATAGAAGGAAGAATGCGATTGCCATTCATATTAAATGGAGGTGAGTTTTAAATGTTAAAAACAGACTACAAAAACGCTATGTGGGAGGGCGCAAAAAAGTATCGTATTACGAGTAATCCAGACGGTACTTCCGGAATTTCGGATGCTACCAAGTATACCCAGGAAGGAGACTTGTATGGCGCTGAAGCTATCAATGAATCAAACAGGGAAATTAACCGGCTTGGAAATGCAGTAGTGGTCCGTCTTCCAGCTGCTGGATGGAGTTCAGAAGCGCCGTATAAACAAACTGTTGCGGTGGCAGGAATGAAGGCCTCCGACCAACCTGAAATCCATGTGTATTTGCCGGAAACATTAAACGGAAGCGATATTAAACTAAGAAAGAAGCTGACAGATATGATTACTGGAGGCAGTAGCGGGGATGGGACGATGGCGTTTCGATGTGGCGTAAAAAAACCAACAGAAGATTTTGAGGTATTGCTGACAGGGGTAAGTATCCAGGAAGGAGGAATGGCGTAATGGCAGAGGCAATTATAAGCTTCGGCGGCGGAGGCGGTACAACCTCTGACGAGCTGACGGCGACAAGAGATGATGTAATCGCCGGAAAGACCGCCGTAACAAGCGACAGTGACGATGAGCCTGTTCAGGGAACGTTGATTGATAGGAAAACTGATATTCAGTCGATAAATGCGTTTGTATATAACAACACTTTATTTCTGGATTTTCCTCCAGGAGCTTATAGACGTTCCGACATAGAAAAAGCAGGTGGAAGAACTAGCAAGTCTATGGCAGAATTGCTGGCACTTATCGGGGTTACTCCGGAAAAGATAGCAGTTAACCAATATGTGTCCTATATGATGGGAACCTACAAAGGTCTTGGTAACGCTACACAGGGCCATGTCTTACAAGGAGTTACATTCTCTAGTGCGGCATTGAGTAATGCTGCTGGTGCTATTCCAGGTAATGGAGGAGGAACTTACACACCTCAGCCGTGGCAGCAAGTACACCAGTGTGCCGGTTCGTACATGACTGGAAATGTTATCATAAATCCAATTCCAAGTAATTATTTAGATATTTCTGGAGGACAATCGGTTTTTCTTAATGGCACCTTTGGGCCGATAGTTAACAGAGGTGCCTATATGTTTTTGCCGAGTGTTAGTATTGGAAGCGGCGGCATAACAAAGTGGAATAGAGCAAATCGCAGTTGGTCGAGCTATAATGACCCCAATAGCGGAGCTTTTATTAAACCAGCTTTAAGTAGTCTGGTGGATGGCGTTGGTCTTCAATTATTGGGGACATCTAATAAGCCAACCGAAGGCGTCGTATTTATGGGAAGTGTAGATTTTACAAAATTTAAACGAGTTTATGTCCATTTACGAAGAGGAGTTGCTTCATATTGGAATACGAAACTGTACGTTGCTATCGTGGATACAAACACAATGGTCAACGGAGGTGCAGCTCCATTGGCCCAAGGTGTTCTTTCAACGTACGAAGGCGGTCCTATGCAATTAGTCGTAGATGTATCAAATGTAAATCAGCATGCTTATTTATGTGTATTTGTTTACTATCCTAATTCGGGAACAGGCGGATTTCAAATTGATGAAATTAGATTGGAGGTTTAAACAAAATGAATTCATTAGTAATTTACGATTCAAAAGGCCGTATTTATTCGATTATTTACGGTGCTACAGAAGAGGATGTTCCGATTGGATTACGGTCAATGTGGGTAGTTATTCCCGACGGAACAATTCTTAGAAACATTGACGTGAGTAATCCAGACGAACCAAAACCAGTATTTGATACTTATTTAAACGTAAACTTAAAAGACATTAGAGAAGATATTAAACAGGTCGACAATAAAGTAAAACAGCTTTCCGAGTATGGACAGGTTGGTATTTTACGAAAGGCTATGACATTTGCAGCAGTATCATTCACGGACGAACAGGCGTTACAGGTGCAGGATTTGTATCCGGAATGGTCAGGGACAGGTGTATCTTATACCTCAGGAGAGAGAGTCCACTATAATAGAGTGCTTTACAAAGTGTTGCAGGAACATACTTCCCAGGAAGACTGGACACCGGATACCGCCCATTCTTTATTTGCCAAGGTTTTGAATCCTAATCCTGAGGTAATACCGAACTGGGAACAGCCAGAGAGTACCAATGGATATGCCAAGGGAGATAAAGTAAAACACAAAGAAAAAGTATGGGAATCTCTTGTTGATAATAATGTCTGGGAGCCTGGTGCAGTTGGCACAGAGAGTGTGTGGAAGGAGAGTAAATAACGATGAAAGAAAAAACAATAAATTATACAATCAGCGCTGTTGCAGGTGCTTTTTTTAGTTTCTTCGGAATTTTGGCGGTACCGCTGGCTCTGCTAATCCCTTGCAATGTAATTGATTACTTTACAGGATTGGCAGCAGCTAAGGTAAATGGGCAGGCTATTACTAGCAAGAAAAGTTTTGAGGGTATTGTGAAAAAGATCATGATGTATATCCTGATTTTTGTGGGATTCGGAATTGACTGTATGATTTCCTATGTAACAGCAACGTTGCACGTCGAAATGAAATTTCCACTACTGTTCGCTGCTATGGTGGCATCCTGGCTGGTAATCAATGAATTAATATCGATTACGGAAAATTGCGAAGCTACAGGCGTTACAATACCGATACTGAGTCCGATTCTTAAGTTTGTAAAGAAAAAAATCGAAACTTCTATAGACGTACCAGAAGAGGAAGAAAATTAGTGTGCGACGTCGCACACTATTAAAATAATAAAAGGGAGAAAGAAATTATATGGTAGACAAAATGAAAAAAGCAATGCTATCTCAGCCAATGGCTGGTAAAACGGATGGAGAAATTAGAGAGGCAAGAGAAAAAGCGATTGCTTTCCTGAAAGAAAAAGGATATGAGATTGTAAATACCCTCTTTACAGATGAGTGGTATAGCAATGAGAGTATGAAGGAGAGAGGGGTAGTACAGATTCCGCTGTGCTTCCTGGCTAAGTCTCTGGAGAATATGTCCTTATGTCACGCTGCATATTTCTGCAAGGGCTGGGAGAATGCCAGAGGGTGCCGGATTGAGCATGATGCAGCTGTGGCATATGGACTTGAGATTATTTATGAAGAATAACGATGTAGGCCTAGCATATGCTGGGCCTTTCTGTAATTTGGAGGAAAATTATATGCAAAATACCGTAAAGAAATTAATAAGCCAGGCCTGTGTTTGGACAGGCTACCTGGAAAAGAAGAGCGATAAAAACCTGGACAGTTTTACCGCCAATGCCGGTAACAATAACTACACCTGTTTTGCCAGAGATTACAAGGTACATACTGGCGGTAACTATCAGGGGCAGCCCTGGTGTGCCATGTACGTGAGCGAGGTATTTGTGCAGGTCTTTGGCTTGGACGTAGCCAAGAAGCTACTTGGCGGCAGTTTGTACCATAATTGCC
>ULYD01009329.1_pt1 | contig 14781 bp, 17 predicted proteins | sample 1961831 | NCBI WGS metagenome assembly ULYD01 (sample SAMEA4835854, study PRJEB28245) | human gut metagenome | biome: gut microbiome; material: fecal sample | place: Denmark | collected 2008 | reverse complement strand
TTCGTGCTATAATAAACGTGCCGAAAGGGAACGGGAAGGAAGGTGTTGAAATGAACGAGAAGGTAATCACCGAGGAGCAGCGGGCTGAAGCTGTGAACATGATCGCCGCGTGGCGGAATCTGAAAAACTATCATGAAGCGGTTGGCGATACATACGCCGCTGAGCGCTTCAGCGGTTACTGCACCGGTGGTGTCATTATGCTTGGCGACATGCTTGGTGAAAGCTATGCCACTGTTGAGCGGGCCGTGTCTGCTCGTTATGATAAGATTTACGGCGACCAGGAGAGCGTGAGACATGACTAAACCTATTGCCGTTGCCCTCGCCGTTGCGCTTTTGGCGGGGGCTGTGTTCGCGTGCAGCAGCGAGCCTGATTATCAACCCTGCGTGCTGTGCGGGTCCAAGGTAGCTATAAGCCCAGAGCCGGCGCTAAACCATTGGATTTCGGGCGATAGCGTAGTTTGCGACGATTGTTGGAAAATGCTGAACAACCGATAAAGAAGGGGCGAACCTATCGCCCCTTTTCTTTACCTATACCCGATAAGCCCAGTCATCTTGAGCCACTGTTCGCGTGTTGCCGGACTGTCGAAGAAGCAAACTCCGATGGTATAGAGCCGTTGCAAGGTTTTGATGAACGGGTCAGCCCGCTTGATCATATACATATTTGGGCGCATGTCCTCGGCTGACAGCGCGAACATATGATACTTCGGAGAGTCAGCATCTTTGGGAATCTTGCGGGTTATATAGTAATACCCGTTTCGCTCATCGACCCAGCATCCGAACCGCTTGCCCTGCCACTCGAACCCGTAGAGGTAGCGGGCGCGAGAAGGCTTCGCGGCTATGAACTCCTCGCCCGCGTTCGCGAACTTCGCATCGATCATAACGCCCGCGTACTGCGTTCCATCCACCAAACGGCCTACTACCGTTTGGCGCTCCTCGTCGGCGAACTGCTGGTTTTTGGCGTACTCCACAAGCACCGTTTTGTTTCGGTACCAACTGAACCCATCTTTCGGCTCGCCCTTGAGCTCGCGGCCAAGGAACAGAAACAGCGGGTTCGTTAGGTCGCAAGCGTTGCCCAGAAGGTACATGTGAACGTTCTCGCGATCGCGCGAAATGGTCTTGTACAAGTCGAACAGAGCGCCCATATCATCGCGCAGGTAGCCTGGCGGGGTCTTGAGCACACGTATATACTCATCGAAGATTATCTTCTTGACCCTCGGGAAGGCCACACCCTTATAGCTCGCTTGCTTCGATAGCGGGATGCAATAGCAGATCTCCTCCCATTTCGCGGAGTCGTCGGGCGTTTTCTTGCGCACAAGCCCCGTGTAACCCTGCGTTTTGAACTCATATCCGGGAAACTCATCGTGAGCCGCGATATCGTCGAATATCTTCGGAGCGCTGGTCTTCAGCTCGGTATCGTATCGGCGCACATAGACGAACTGCGACTTGTCACGCATCCAGTCTTTAATAGCGGCCTTGGTAAATCCGTAGGTCTTTCCGTAAGAGCGCATCGAGATAACGGCGGTTAGAGGCGCGCCGTAGCTGATTGCCTTAGATGGATTGTAAAATTGTCTAGTCATAATAACCCAGTATATCACACGTAACGCCGAACGCGCCAATCGTGAGCACCTCGCGCGTAGGCGTTCGCGTCCTGCTTGACCGTCGGCCCCATGTGCGGATTGCCGCCGTGCCCTATAAGTTGGTTGCCGCCTATATATGCTTCCACATGGTCGAACGAGGGGTTATAGCCGCGCCAATTGAAGAACACCAGGTCCATAACCTGCATGCCGTCCTGCGGCAAGTCCCCGCTGCCCTCGGCGATCACCTCCCCGTAGTTCTGTTGGTCGCCTGTCCAGGAACCTATGTTCTCCCCCGTCACGAGGTGGTACACGTACCACATGAGCGCCGAGCAGTCCGTATAGCCCGACTCCTCGGGGGACATTCGCCCCGCGCCCTGCGAGTATGCAAAAGCTCCTACATGGTCTAGCAGCCACTGCCGCATCTCGTCCAGGGCCGCGTTTCCCGTGGAGCTGCCGCCGCCCGTGTTGGTGCCGGGGTTCGGCTCGCCTGTCTTCGAGATGATCGGTAACCAGGTGTTCGGAGCGGACTTGTAACACGTTAGGCCATTTGCGTAAACTCCCGAGCCCCACAGCGTCATAACGCCGTTGTCCAGCTGTACTCGGGTAACAGCTGCCGAAGGCTGCCCCGTGCTGCCCGTGTTCTGCCCGCCGCTGCCCGTGCCCACGTCCTGCACCTGCCCGAAGTCGGGCGGTGCGCTCTCGCCGTCCCAATCGGCGAGCCTGCCGTAAACGGTGTTGTATCGGTTCGTGTAGCGGCCTAGTATCCCGTTGTTGAGACATGCCGCGTGCATGGTGTCGAGCGTGGCGGAACCTCCGCATGCGCCTATCACGTTTCCCGCTTCACGGGGCGATTGGTGGTACATGGACATCGCGTAGACAAGCGTTTGCGGCCTGTCCTCGGAGAGTCCCCATCCCGTCAACGTCTCGATATAACCCGTTGCGTCGTCAATCCAGAGCTTTTGCTGCCCAACGTGGTTCTTATCGCGCTGCGCCCACGTCTGCCACGCTGCCGCTTCGGCGTCGTCCACGTAGTAGCCTGTCCACCAGTTCCATCCGTAATCCTGCTCAACCGCCGTTGCCAGTTTCGGCGCGGCCGCCTTGAACGCCGTATACCCCTCGGGGTCTTCGGCTGCGCATCGCTCGATGCAGATCTCGGCGCGCTGGCCGTAGTTCTGCATCATCCCGATCGTGATAGGGTCGGCTCGGTATACTCCCGTCCAGTCCCAATTGCTCTCAACCTCTCCGATAACGTACATGGCGTACATGATCGTGTTTTCTCGATTTGGCATGTCTCATCTCCAAATTAAAAGGGCGGGCAACATGCCCGCCCGATTGTTCGGCGCCTACGCGGTGAGGTACGTCAAAGCACCAGTTGCTCTTTCGTTTGCCGAGCTTCCCTCGGCCATGTTTATATACACGTTTCCATCCGTGTCAACTTGCAAATAACCAGAGTGTTTTACCCCTGTGGCCATGCTTACCACGGTGCCTGTTACGGCTTTAGAAGGCGCGTATTGCGTGCCAAGCGTCCCGATTTGCGTCTTCGCGTTTCCTGGCAATGATACGCCAGCGCATTGGACCGTTACGACTTTCCCCCACGCGCAAGCATCGCACCCTGCGGTCATTGCGCTACCGATGGTAACAGGCGCTGCGCTCCACTGCGTCCACGAGTTGTTGCCGTTGTTGATTTGCGCGGCGACGTCGCTTGCAAGCTTCTCGGTAGTGACGGCACCGTTCATCACCTTGTCGGTATTGACGGCGCTGTTTAGCAGCTTGTCGGTTGTAACAGCTCCCGTGGCAAGCTTGCCCGCGGTCACCGTGCCGCTGTTGATGGTCATGTCGCCCGTTGCCGCGTTTACCGAGATATCGCCTGAGCCGCGCACGCCTCCAAGCGAGGTAGTCCCCGCGATAGGCAAGGTGTAGGCTTCGGGGATGCTGCCCGCTACTCCGAACAGCGCGGCATCGACCGAGTTCGCTAGCCCATTGATAGCGTTCACGCCGTCGATGGTGTCCGTGCCGTTGATTGTTGGGAAGTTGTAATGTGATGTTGCCATTTTAAGCTCCTTAATCGATATATCCAGGGGTGTTAACGTCGATGTGGCCGATAGGCGTGAACTTCGCCCGCTGCTGCCCGTCGCCCCAGTAGATGTTTCCGAACATGTCCGCTTCGAACCAGCTATGACCCGTGGCCTTGAGCTCGCCCCACGTCTTGCCCGTGTTCGCGAGCTCGTCCCACGTGCACGCATACGTGCGCATCATGTCGTACATCTGCTTGCTGACTTGATAGGCGTAGTCGCGCATACCCGTCACGGGGTTTCGCTGCGCGGTAACGCCGCCTTCGAGCTTCGACAGCTCGTCCTCGAGCGCTGCGATGAGCGAGCCGAGATATTGCTTCAAGGCCGCATCGGCGTTAACGTAGCCGTTCGTTACCGCCTGCACCGCCGCGGCGATCTGCTCGGCGAGGTAGTCGGCGCTCACGCCCTCGTAGTTGACTTTGAGCAGCGCCTGCAGAAGCCAATTAATCTGGTCTTGCTGCCGAACGGCGTACTTCCACGTCGGCGGAAGCGGGTACTGGTATCCTTTGTACGCGAAGTCGAAATCGCCCGTGTTCTCGATAACGGTCATATGCACCTCCTAATCGAAAATCTGCAGATAATAAGGCTCAAGGCCATTATACACGAGGTAAAGCGCGTTGTTTACCGAGGTCGCCCAGCTCGTGAGCATGTCGCCCGCGGGCATGCTGCGGCCAGACGTTTTCGTGCTTTCGCTGCTCGTGCTGTCCGTTAGGTTCGTCGCGTAGTCCTCGGCGGCCGAAAGCTGCGTTTGCGGTGTTGCGGAAAACAACTGCCGCGCCTCGCTGTCGTGCTCGCCTGTGCTCGCGTACCCTGCCAAAATGTCTATCTCCCCGTCCAGCACGGAGAACATGGGGTTGAGCGCTGGCATCATCTCGTGCATCGTGCGCCGAATCAGTCGGAAATGGTCTGACGGGGTTTCCTGCGCGATCTCCCTATAGGCGAAATGCTCGTAGATCCTCGTGTTGAGCCACTCCCGTTTACCCTCGTCGAAAATAGGGTAATCGGACATGGCCTCTTCCCAGTCCATGCCGTAAAGCTCCACGCAGTCGTGCAGCGTGGGGCCGTCATCGGTAATCAACATCGCTTTCGCCCTCCTCGCTCGCGTCCCCGGCAGGGTCTCCCACCCCGCCCATGTCGTTCAAATCCTCGTACTCGTGCCGTGCCGCCCAGGTTGCGTACGGGCGGATACCGAACACGCGTTCGCACGCGTCGGAAAACAGGTCTCGCGCCCCCTGGTAATTGCGACGCGCGAGCATAACCTGCTCGTTGTTCTGCAATACCTCGAGCGAAACCTTTCGCTCCCGCTTCTGCGCGTTGGGGTCGTTGTCCACGCCCATAACGGATAGCGCTTGATTGAGAATACGCTGCTGGTCGCTCAGGAGGTCGCCCGACACGTAAGGCGCCTCTGTTTGGAGAACCTGCACGGCCGCGCCGACGTCGAACCCCGCCGCGTTGTAGGTGATATATTGGTCGTTGTTCTCAAGCTTGCGCACGATTCGCGCCGCGGTCTTCTTCTGGCCCTCGCCGCTTGCGATAATCCAGGGCGTGCGCTGCGCCCCCATGTTCACCTGAACGATCCTGTCGATCTCGGCAAGGCGGATCGCGTAGTTCTTGATCATCGTGAACAGCGGTCGGCGCAAAAGCGAATCGAAGCAGATTGCCACGTCGGGGGAGCACACATGGGGAACGTCATCGCCGTCAACGGCAACCGCGTATGCCTGCGCGTGGCGCTGCCACAACCCGCCCGCGGGCGAGGTTAGGTTTACCTCGTTAGGGTTATAGTACATGTTCATCCCGTCGCCGTACGACGCTTGCGCGAACAGATAGCCGCCGTTGTCCATGAACAGCCCGGCCACGCCGAAGCGGTACAGGATGAACTCCACCGCGCGGGGGTCTATTCCAGCAGGCAGGTCGTGCCACTCGAAGCGGGACAGCGCGATGCCTTCGAGGTACTGCATCCAAAAACGGTACTGCCACATCTCATAGCGCTCGTCTCTGGTGTGAACCTGCCGCATATACGAGGCCCCCGCCGCCATGTCGAGCAGCTCGGGGACCTCGGTATCATCGTAGTATTTCGCTACCTTCTGACCCACGTTACAACCTCCTTATCTAGTTCGGCGTGTTGTTATAAGGCAAAACGTTGCCGATTCGAACAGGATCGCGCCAAACGGTAACGCCTTTCGCGAAGATGCCGCGAATCGCATCCTTGTCCGCCTCTGCGCACTCGGCGGACTCGATATAGATGTCCGTGAACTTCCAATAGCTATAATAGCGCATCTGGTTAAGCGAGCAACGCGACATGTCTACTACCTCATGGGCGGCGTAGCCGTACTTCCCCCAGTAATCGCCGATGACTCGCGCCATCTGCTCGTTCACCGTCTTATAACGAACCTCGATCCCCATATACCCGTTTGCGAGGTTGAACCCGTCGCCGCCCGTCTGTCCCACGATCGAGGGCTGCGTCAGCGCCGCATCCTGCACGCTCGCGTTTATCTGCGCGATGGTCTGCTCGTAGTCCCCTTGGTTCGCCCAGTTCGCGAGGTTGTAGTTTTGCGTCGCCTGCGAGGATGCGAGGTTCTGCGTGTTGGCGAACTGCATGTTGCCCGATACAAGCCCTATCGCCGTACCTGCACCGCCCATAGCAGCGCCCATCACGTTACCGCTTGCAAGCGAGCCGACGGCGGAGATCGCGCCGCCCGCCGCATCTGCTATGTTCTGTATATCCTTGTTCCTCTTCGCGGTGTCGAGCGATTGCATCGTTTGCGAGTAGCCCAGCTGGTTTGCGGCGTTGCTCTTCGCAAGGGACCACCCCGCGCCCGCATAGCTTGTGTTGAGCGAGTTGATCCGCTGCGCTATCGAGAGCGCCCCCTCGTCGTTCACGATGTTGAACTTCGGAAATCCTTGGAACCAAACGGCGTTGTCGAGGTTGTTGCCTGGTCGGAGAATCCCCTGCGCCGTGCCGTTCATGTCGGAATACTCGTACACGATGACCTGATTGGAATCGGAGAACCCGCGCGCGCCGCCGTACTGCGAAGGCCAAACCGCAATGCGCATCCCCGGGCTGGCAGCGCACGACGTGGCGAACATGGAGACCTTGCCGTCTATCGTCGCGCACAGCTCGGGCTTGAGCAGAAGCGGAGAGCCCTGGTAGTTCGTCCACTCGATAACGGAGTAAGGGTAGGCGAAGAACTTGTGCATCCAGCGGTACTCGGGCGGGATGCCGTTCGCGAGCTGAACCCATATGTTCTCGGTTTCGAACAACTGCGCTGAGTCGGGCGTGCTTCCCAGGTAGTTCGCGGGCGTTCCGTTCAGATCCACGCTGTCCCCTTCGGCCAGAAGCACCGACGGGAAGCACGTTATATCGACGATCCCCTTCGCCGCCCAGGGTGCTTTTTTGATCGCCCCCATGAACGTGGGGAACCTGTCCCGCTCGATCGTGTAGACGTTGCAACCGCTGATAAGGCCGTCCGTCCGCTGCCCCGTTGCGCATTCCAGGTTAGGGCTTGAGCTTGTTCCCCAGTCCGCCGTGAGGTCTACCGTCGAGGTGATGACGATCCGCCACCCGTCGCCCGTCGGGTTGCTGATGTCCTTCCACTCGTGATTGACGACGACGTACTCGCTGCCCACGTCCAGGCCCTCGGGGGTGGAGCAATAGCGCCGAAGGTTCGAGGCCTCCACGCTCGCAACTTCCCCGCCGTCGGCGACGTACTCCTCGCGCATCGGCAAATGGCCGCGCTCGAGAAAACCGCTCCCCAGCTCGCACGTGTAAATATACGTCGTCCACACGTCGAGCTGCAGTTCGAGCGCGGTCGTGTTCGGCGCGACATAGGAAACGCTGGTAACGAAATAGTAGAGCACGGGCGGGGTCGTCTCGCCGGGAACGGGAAGCTCGGGGTTCACCACGCGCAGATAGTTGTAACGGTACGCGCGCGAATAGGGGACGTTCACCGTAACGGGCTCGCGAGGCTTGAGGTACGTCATCTTATCAAGGCAAACGCTATCGGTGCTCGCGCAAACCGCGTCGAAGTACTCATCGCGAGCCCGCGCGCTCTCGAAGCAAACCACATCCTTATAAGCCGCGTCCCACGGCACTTTGCACAAGGTCACGCGCGAATCTGTCGGCCACTCGATCGGGCTGAAAGCCATGTCTCACCTCCATATCAAAAAAGGGCGGGATAACCCGCCCCGATTGAACCTGCTCGCGCTGCTAGGATGCGGTGCCGAGCGTGATGTTGGCGCTCTTGGTCGGGTCGTGCGTTGCGACGGCGGTAACTACGATCGTCTTGTAGTCGCTGTTCTCGCTCACGTGCAGCGCGCCGAAGCGGTCCACGTACGTACCTGTATCAGGCAAGATAACGGGAAGCTTGCCCGCCGCTGCCTGTTCCGCCGTGCCGGCCGTAACGATGAAATAGGCGTTAGCGTCGGTCGCGTTGTCGGAGTAGGTGACCGTCGGCACAAGCTGCACCACCATGCCGGGCTTAAGCTTGGAAACGCCGCCCGCGGGGTCGGTCGCGACGGTGACGGATTTGACGGTTCTGCCCACGGTTGCCGCTCCTTCGGTGTTCGCGTCGGTCGAGAAACGTACCGCGTTTCTCTGCTTGCTCGTCGCGTAGATGCCGCGGACATGCAGATACGTGTACGTTGCGTCGGTCTTCGGGTTGTAGATGGATGCCGACTTGTTCAGGATGTCGTACACGCGGAAGAACTCGCCGTCGGCGAGAATCGCCTGCGTGCCCTTCAGCTCGTCGGGCCACTCGTCGATGACCACCTGACGGCCGACGAACTCGGCGAACGGAAGGTTGAAAGCAGCCGACAAAACGTTCACGTCCACCGCAGAAGCGACGGTGCTGTCGATAAGCAGCATCATGTTAGAGGCCATGCTGTCGCACTTCTCGGCGTTGAACTTCCGAGAGTAGAAGCCGTTCATCCGCAGGTACATGGAGCGGATGAGCTCGACAAGGGTCTTCCCGTCCGCTTCCTTCGAGGTGGACGTTGCGAGGTCGGGAACGTTGATGTTGTAGAAGCCCGAACCGCTCTCGTACTCGGCAAGCGAGTTGAGCATGATCTTGTACTCGTCCCAAGCTGCGGACTGGTTCGGCGCGTTGAACATCATGTTAACGAGCCCAGACAGCTGGCCCTCGTTCTCTGCAGCCTCGGCGATAAGAGCCTCGTTCGTCTGCACACCGTACACGTCGGCGCGGTTGCGAACATAGTAGTTTGCCACCACGTCGGCGGGAGTCGCCGTCCAGGGGTTCGTGTCCATCTGGTCGTAGTTCTCGGCCTCGATGAGGTTGTTTCCGACTTCCATCGCGATGGAACCCCAGCTCATGCCCGATTTGAAGGGTGCCAAGGGGTTGTTGAACTGATAGGCGTTGAAAAGCATGAGCCCGATTCGGTTCACGAGGATGTCAACGAACTCGTTCCAAACGACGGGATAATCGCGGATAGTCCGCGCCGTGCGGGCGAGGTTCGCCTGCGTGGCCACGGGCACGCGGTCTTTGTATTCCAGGCTCGCCGATTTGCGAATCCTGTTCAAAATGTCCACATTTGATGCGTTGAGCTGTCCCTGCATATGCGTTCACTCTCCTATTTCTTCTCTTCGAACAGGTCGCCGAAAAGCTCCTCATCGCTTTCGGGCTCCTCGTCCTCGGTGTCGTCGCCCTCGGGGTCGTCGGCGGGGGCGGTCGCCGCCTGCGTCATCTCCCAGAGCTTCGCTGCGGTCTCGGTATACTTTTTCGACAGCTCGGAGTTTTCGTCCTCAAGCTCGGCGATCCGCGCGTTTGCGCCCTCGCTCACACGGGAAAGCTCGCCCAACCCGTCGCGCAAGCCGTCAAGATCCAGCTCGTCGGCGTCCAGCATTGCCAGCACTGTTGCGAAATCCATGTTTTACCTCCCTTATACAAGTGTGCGCGGGGTTACGCCTTGCTCGGCTCCCCCGCGCACGGTAAAGGTTGCCGGATCTACCGTGACCACCGCTAAAAGCCTTGCCGTAGGCCGAGCACGTACGGGCTCGCGCGAGCGAGTGGCTCCCCGTGCTCTACTTGCGGCAGTTCGCGGAATCTCGGCTATACTGTATTATACACGGTTAAACCGACAAGGAAAGAAGGGCAACATGCGCGCAACCTATAGCGGAGGTAAATCGACTCCTTTTTACGTCGAGATAACGGCGAACCCCGACAAGCGCCGCCGCACAGCGGAAATCGAGACAACTGTATATTGGGACGACGGCGAGCGACCGCGCCGCGCGACGTGCACAAGGGAGATCGACCGCCAGCGCGAAGCCGACAGCCTGTTCTCCGAAGTGCTCGCCTTGCTCGCGCGGGCGGGAATCTACCCGACGCCCGCAGAGTCGGACGAGATTCACGAGCTCATCGCGCGGGTCTGCATGGTCGTGAAATCAGCATAAGGAAAGCCCGAGCATCTGCTCGGGCTTTCCGTCATTTGTTAACAACATGCTAGCAGTTCGCGCTATAACTGCCCCAGCTTCTCGATGAGCTTGTCGAGCTTCGCATCGACCGCTTGAATGGCGTCGGCGTTGTCGGCCACCTTTTTGGCAATCCACTTGATGTGGTCGTGGTCGTTCATCTCCACGCCGCGACCCGTGGGGTCGTATGTCCCCGTTACCTGCTCGTAGATGGTTGCTAAAAGCTTGTCCTGATGGTCGGTTAACATGTCTTCCTCCTTGTTTACGTAATCTCCCCCAAGCCCGCGCACTACCGCGCCGCAGAGGGCGCTCCAGCTCGTCGCGTGCCAGGCGTCTGCGTCCGCCTCGTTATCCACGAAACACACCTCGATGAGGATGGCGGGCATGTCCGTATGGTTCAAGACGTAAAGCCCCGCGGTGCTCTTCGCTCCTCGGTTCGGCAAGCCCAGAGCCGATGCGAGCTCGCGGCTCACTTCCCGCGCGCAAGTCTCGGCGATCGAATAGGGGTAGTGCCAAACCTCGGTGCCCGTCCCTCCGCCCGCATTGAAATGAACGGCTATGAACAGGTCTGCCCCGCTCGCGTTGGCGATTCGGCACTCCTCGCGAAGCTCCGCGGAAACGCCGGATTCCTCGTTCGAGCAGTCGGTGACGTACCAGCCCTGCGCATCGAAAGCGTCTATAAGCTGGGCGACGAAAGCGCGGTCGCACTCGTACTCGTCGAGGTAGCCCGACGCTCCCCTCGCGATGGCGGAATGACCGCCCGCAATCGCAATGTGCATGTGCTAAACCTCCTTCGGATTCTCGTAAGAAAGCGCCTGCTCGCTGTCGCCCATGCCCTTTGTGGTCGGGTCGGCGACGATGCCCGTAATCGCGAGCACGGAAAACAGCGCGTTCACGATCGCGGCAAGCTGCGCGTTGAGAACTCCGAAATCCCACGCATACCCGAACGGCGCGGCGCACACCTGCGCAAGCAGCAGCAGAGCGGGGATAAGTGCCAGCCAAAACGACTTATTCTTGATTCTCACTTTCCAATTGATGATCATTGCGTTCCTCCTATCCTCATATCTTCCAACCTTCCCACGCGATCGGCCAGCTCGTCGTGCCGCTTCCAAGCGGTCGCCGCGTCGGTCTCGAGCTTATAAGTCCGCTCGATAACGGAATTGTGCTTCTCCACCTTGTCGCTTAGCGCGTCCATTTTGGTTTCGAGCACCGAAAGCCTGTTGCTTATCGCCACGTACACCCCGCCCGCCACGGAAGCAGCGGACAGCAGCGCCGAGAGAGCGGGCACGATAAGGGTTGTGACGTCGAACTCTATCACGTTGCGCGAACCTCCTACCTGATCGAGAAAGGCGAGGGCAAAAGCACGACGCCGCCGCGAACCTGTTTCGGCTTAAGCCCCCAGTTTCTCGCGTTACTATAACACGTTTCGCAGTCCTCGCCGCAACCAGCAGGCAAATAATAGGGGCATTCGTGCGTTTGGAAACCCGCTCGAAAGTCCTCCCATCTCATTATGTCCTTGAGCGATTGGGACATACCGGCGCAAGTGTACTCCTCCACACCGTCCACCGTCTCAACGTATGTTTTCGCTCGGACGAAGCGCGCGCGATCGAACGTGGCCTCATGCTTCCAGGCCCCCAGCTTCTTCGGGTGTATCTCCACGTCTTCTGGAATCTCCTCACCGATCGCGTGGATGCTGTCCGTGTCCGCATAGCAAAAACGGTCGCCGAACTCGCAGGCGGTGAGAATCGTCTTTCTACGCGCATACGCCGTGATGAATATGCCCATCGGCAAATAAACAGGCTCGCGTTCGCTTTCCCTGCCTTCGAGAAAGCAAAGAACGCCCTCGTCATCCAAGGCGGGAACTTGCCCGCGCTGCAAGATCTTCTGAGCGAGCTTTCCGTACAGGCCGTTCAGCATCAGCTTCGACTCGGCGCGCTCGCCTGGCGTTCTCGCGTCTTGCTTCTGCTTCATATAGGTGTCTATATAATCGTCGAAAACTCCCTCGCGCTGCGCGAAGCTCCAGCCCCCGTCCCAGCTCCAAACCTCTATGTCGTACATCTCGCACCAAAGCTCGTAATCGACGCTGCACACGACAAGCGGCGTCGGCTCGGGTACCGAGTCCGTATACTCGCGCTCGCCGAAAATCGAAGAGCCTTTGAGCTGAATGCAAGGCAGCTTGCCTGGCTTGAGACGCGCCGTGATGGTGACCCCTGCAATCCACAGCGGGCGCTCGGGCGTGGGGTTCGGCTTGCCGGAGAAATAAGAGGGGTTGCCGACGGGAAGCGGGTTGTATCGCATCGCCCAGGGGTAAAGGGAGTTCACGTCGAGCCTGATACCGCGCCCCACGTCCTCGCCCTTGTGCTTCGGGTTGACGTATACCCAGCCGCCGCGGTAAGCGCGCCGCATGCCCGCGTCGATAACGCCGTTGATGACAGGCATCGTCGCGCGGTAGCGCTTCTTACCGTAGAGGTCGCGGAAAATCTCCAAGCAGTCGCTTGAGGTGGTTAGTTTCGTGCCCGTGAGCAGCCGCACGTTCATAGCTTGCGCCATGATGAGCACATCGCGGCGCAGATAGTCAAGCTCCTCGGGTGTGAGCTCGTGCCCAACGGGGCGGTAACGGTTGTAATCGATCTCGCCTTTGGACATTTCCAGGCCGTATGTTTTCGCAACGGCGCGAACCGGCATGGTAATCTTCTTGTAGCTGTCCGCGAACTTCACTTTGGTGCCGACGGCGATAGAGTAGAACTTGCCTAGATCGTCGATGAGAGCGGAGAACTGCCCGGCGCGCGGCCTGTCCTCGGTATGCTCGTAGCCGTGGGAAAGCAGCCACGAGGTTATAAAACTGCCGTCGAACTTGAGGTTATGGAACCAGTACCGACCAGGGTGCGCGAACACATGTTCCATAAACTCATCCAATGTTGTACCGTGCTCGAAAGTATCCTCGGGGTTCTCGCAAATTTCGGCGGCTCCCCATGCCCACACGTGGCAATCCTCTATATAGGTGTTCGTCTCGAAGTCGGCGCAATACTCGCGCATTTTTCTACTTCTTATCTTTTGCGGCGTTGTTATGCGAGAACCTGTCGACAAGGCCGATCATGTAGCGGCTGCTCTCGTCCTGAGCAGCTTCCAGCCCGCGCTCGCGCGAATGGCCCTGCACGGTAAAATAATCCTGATAGGGAAAGTCGGTCATGCGGACGTTGAAATCGGTAAGGGTTATCATCTCTAAGAATTCTTTTGCGCTCATGCGCTCGATCGCATCGGCAAGCTCGCGCTGGTTATTGTCTATAAGCATGTTGCGCGCCGCACGGCGCCAGCTCTCGCTCTTCTTAAGCGCTCTGCTCATCGAGGACGTCGCGCCCAGAAGCGTTTGCATTGCGCGGGCGATCTGCTTCGACGAGGTAAACGGCTCGGTCCGCTTCAACGGCGAGAGGTTGCGCGACACGTAATGCTCGAAGTCCCACTCGCTCATACCGGCCACGTCCACACCAGGCGCGCCGAACTGGTAATAGGCACCGCCCTTTACGATGTTGTCGAGCGTCCTCTTTCTCGTCTTGTTCACGCCCTCTACCATCGCGCCGAAGCGCTCTTGAGCTTTCGAGGAGATAAAGCGGCCGCCACCAGTAGAAGTGTACTTGTTTTCGCGCTCGTTAAAGTCCTTGAGCTGACGCAAAAGCTCGCCTTTTTCCCTCGTGTTCAGCTCGCCCTTGCGGTATCGCTCATACAACGTTGCCGAACCGGGCGCGCCGCCGCGGCTTGACTGCCAATCGGTTTTCCGCGGGTCGATAGCGGCGATCTCGCTCGCGCTTGCGCCTTTCTTCTTCAGGCGGTATACTTTGTTGCGCGTGCCATGCAATGCTTTCCCGATGGCCTCATCCAGGTTGCTACGCTTCCTTTTAGCCATGGCTCGCCCCTTTCTTCCTCGCGCCCGCCTGTCATCAAGGCGGGCGTTGTTTTTGATAGCCGTGTTACGTTTTCATATTCTAGCGCCTGCGCAGGAGATAAAAAAGGGGTTGACTCGCGCCAACCCCTTTTGTCCGAAAGCCCTTGGCGCTTAGAGCACGTCGAGGAACTTGAAACGGCGGCCCTTAGCGGTGTTGGTCTCGCGGCAAACCACCGTGAGCGGCTCGGGCCAGCCTTGCGGGTCTCCGAACATGCTCATGATGTTCATGGCAGAGCGGATAACCCCGTTCGAGCTAGACACGTACGCAGTTCCTGCGCTGTCGATGAGGTAAACTCCCATTACCTGCTCAACGTCGCCGACCTCGGTTGTAACGGTAGTCGGCGAGAAGACGAACGCAGTGATAGCGAGCGGCGTTTCCATGAAATCGCGGAGCAGCTTGCTTGCGTTCGTTGCCTTGTAGAGCATCTTCTGCCCTTCGATGTTGTCCGTCGGGAAGGTGGAGAAGAAGCCTTCTTCGCGAACGTGCTGCACAATCCGCTCTGAAAAAGTCATCTCATCGTTCTTCGCGATACCCTGCTCGGAATCCATCATCATAATTTCGTCAGCCATTTTAGTTTCCTTTCTTCTTATGGCTTGCTATTCGCTAACGGCTTCTTCGCCGTCGGCTTCTGGTTCAGGTTCGGACTCGATCGTGCCCATACGCTCGGCATGCTCCACGAATCAGCCAAGTTCAATATACGTTTCACCTGTGTGAGCGTCGCACACTGTGAGAAAAGGAACGCGGGTATCGTTAGTAGCATTGCCAGC